>Ga0265593_1000004_pt1 | contig 295884 bp, 236 predicted proteins | sample saktaG_8_FD_190136 | JGI IMG/M metagenome (GOLD analysis project Ga0265593, IMG submission 190136) | Saline water microbial communities from Sakinaw Lake, British Columbia, Canada - sak_2011_5_24_36m | ecosystem: Environmental > Aquatic > Non-marine Saline and Alkaline > Saline ... | reverse complement strand
GTGGGGCCCATTGTCAGCAAAATCACTTCAGCATAAGGAATTTTATCTTTGATGCTCAGGGCCTGCTCCAATGCATGAAGATCTTCGGGGTTGAAAATGGCAGACAAGGCGGCCCTGTTAACTGTGCCATCAGCTTTCATGGCATCCTTTCCAACATTCCTTGTGTCAGGCACCTGCTTGGCTAGAACTATTATTCGGAATCGCATAAAAATTAACCAGATTACAATTAGGTAAGCTTATATTCTGTTTCCTGACATAAGATCAGGGGCGCAAAAATACGATTATAGATTATACAAACAAGAAAAATATTCACAACAAACTGATTATCTGTATTTTGGATGTTGGCTATATTTTATTTCGCGGCCTGAGCTGGCACATGCATGATCCGGATAATTTTTCACTTTTATCGATGATCAAAGGCATTTCATCCCGTTCCCATTCCACGAGACCACCGGCCAGGTTGGCTATTCTGCTGCCAAGTCCTTTCTGCATAAGTAATTTTACGGCCTCTTTGCTGTGCAAACCGGCAGCATCGGCAAATATCATCGTTCTATCTTCAGGCAAATGTTTATACCTTTCGTCAAGCATACTGAAAGGACAATAAATCACTTCAGGCACGCCGAACAATTTAAACCGGCTTAGCACCTCTTCGCGAACATCGATGATTATAGCACCTTTCATACAAATAGCGTATGCCTGTTTAGGTGTGAGGTTATAGACCTCGCCACTTAAAAAACCGGTATTTTGAAATAATGCATCCATGTTATACGAAAAATACAACAATGTAATAGATACCTACGAGAATAAACAAAACTGCAACTACCCTTCGGAACCACAGTTCGAAAAATTTGATCTGATTGTAAAGTTTCCCTACATTGCCCATGGCATAAGCAAGCAACCATGCAAAAATGATTACCGGCAAACCAGTTGCAATGGCAAACACAATGGGTAAATACAATCCGCTTACACTGGTTATCGTCATAGGTATCAGCATAGCGAAATACAGCACTCCGCTATACGGACAAAACGCCATTGCAAATACCATTCCCAATACCAGTGTCCCCCAATAACTTCGCCTGCTGTGTTCCCCCATTTTTTCAGTCAGCCCTGAAACCCCGGGGAATTTTACTTTGATGAAGTCCAGCATTAAAAGGCCTATGATGATCAGCAACGGTCCTAGTATCTTCTCCCCCCATCCCTGGAAAAGCATCGTAATTTTCATTTTGCTGGCCCCCAAAAACAAAACAACCCCCAGTCCGGTATAGGAAATCGCCCGCCCGAGCGTGTAAACCAGGCCTTTTAAAAAGACCCGTCTGCGATCTTCAATGTCGCGGCTAATAAACCCGATTGCCGATATATTGGTAGCTAATGGGCATGGACTGATAGCGGTCATTAAACCCAGGATAAAAGCAGTTAGTGCCGCGTATTGAGAATTTTCGAGAATCGCCTGTAAATACATCATAATTTCCCCATTTATTCACGAATTGTCTATTTTATTTGTGTTCATTACGGCTTCGCCGAACACCATTTCACCATTTCACCATTTCACCATCCCCTCCACTGCTTTCTTAATCTCAGCCTTAAGCTTCTGTGGACTGTCATTGGCATACAAAAATCCCTTGTCGGTCAGATTGATACTTTTATCGCCCGAAATCACAATCAAAGTCTGGCCTTCAATTTTATATTTTGCACCAATCGCTTCACCTTCCTTTTCGTCCAGATTAATACTTTTAAATGTAATCTCACCCTTCTTTACCTGATCAGCAAACTGACTCTCAACAGCTTCCTTCGAAACTTTTTCTACATTATTACAAGTCATGCACCGACGCGTAAAATGGAAATAATAAACTTCAATTTTTTGCCCGGTTCCCACTGATGAGGAAGCATTCGGAGTAGAGGGCGAACTTCCTGAACAGGAATAAACGCTGCTCACAATAATCATTGTAAACAAAAAACTTACGAATCTGTCCATGTTGACTGATTTAGCTGGTTAATAATTGTTTTATTTCATCTGATGAAGGAACACGGCCGGATACAACGACCTTCCCATCCACAACTATGGCAGGAGTTGACATAATGCCATATTTAATGATCTCCAGAATATCTTCCACTTTAGTAACTGTAGCGTCAATTCCATACTTTTCGACAACCTCGCGGGTAAGTTTATCCAGGGATTTGCATTTGGGGCAACCCGTCCCTAATATTTTAATTTCCATTTATTTGAATTTAATTGTTGCTGTTATCGTTCAAAAAAGAAATGCAGTAAGCCCTTCGCCTCTTCCCAGTTTTCCTTATTAATACAATATTTTATGTAGGGCGGATTGATCTCCCCCTGGATTAGTCCGGCCTTTTTCAATTCCTTCAAATGTTCCGAAAGGGTGGACCGTGCAATTGGAATATCTTCGGCCATGTCGCCGCTATAGCAGCATTTATCGATGTTGTCGGCAAGAAAGTCAAGGATGAAAACCCTTGCCGGATGCGCGATAGCTTTAGCATACCGGGCCATTTTTTCCTGGGATTCCGTATAATACTTCCTTTCGGCAATCATACTATTTTGTATTTCGTAGAAAAACGAAACAAAGATATAATAAATATTTACACTGTACTCTAAAATGACTTTCCTTTTACTAAACTGTTTATTTATCAGGATGTAAAGTATTTTTATCATAATTCTTTGATTTTAAGTTATCTTTACAACATATTCCTTTTTTGCTTTCTTTGAAATCCTTTATACCTTTTCCATGGACACTCGGCAATCAAAATCTTCAAAACCGGTTCAAAAAGAACACCTGACAGAAATCCTGCAAATCAGTTTCCTATTGTAGGCATAGGAGCCTCTGCAGGCGGGCTGGAAGCATTGGAGCAGTTCTTCTCAAATATGCCCAACGGCAGCGGTATGGCTTTCGTGATTATCCAGCACCTCGACCCGAACTACGTGGGCATCATGCCCGAATTGTTGCAGCGGATTACGCACATGAAGGTATTTCAGTCAACTGATGGGCTTATAGTGAAACAAAACTGCGTATATGTGATACCTCCCAACAAGAGCCTGTCTTTGCTCAATGGAGTCTTACATTTATTCGATCCGGTTGAATCTCGCGGACTGCGTTTGCCGGTCGATATATTCTTCCGTTCACTGGCTGCCGACATGCATGAAAAAAGCATTGGCATTGTCCTTTCAGGCATGGGTTCCGATGGCAGCCTGGGATTGAAAGCCATCAAAGAAAAAAACGGCATAGTACTGGTGCAAGAACCAGCCTCGGCCAAATTCGATGGTATGCCCCGCAGCGCTACTGAGGCTGTAATTGCCGATATTGTAGCGCCCGCCGAACAGCTGCCTGCCCGGCTCATCGCTTTCCTTAAGTATATTCCGATACCCTCACAAGATCCGGATATCGATAGTAAAAACAAAAGCAACCTCGATAAAATCATCATCCTTTTACGGGAAAAATCGGGTCACGACTTTTCTCTGTACAAGAAAAACACTCTGTTTCGCCGCATCGAAAGGCGCAAGGGCGTTCACCAGATAGACAAAATAACCAGCTATGTGCGCTTTTTACAGGAGAACCCAAAGGAGGTTGATATCCTGTTTAAAGAGTTACTTATAGGGGTCACCAGCTTTTTTCGCGATGCGGCTGTATGGGACATGATCAAGGAGAATATTCTTCCTGCCATGTTTGATGAATTTCCACACGGGTATGTGCTCCGCGCCTGGGTGCCAGGCTGTTCAACCGGTGAAGAAGCCTATTCCCTTGCAATAGTTTTTAAAGAAGCAATGGATAAAATGAAAAATTACAAAAATTTATCTCTTCAGATCTTTGCTACCGATCTTGATGCTGATGCCATTGAGAAAGCACGTAAAGCCGTTTTTTCCTCAAACATCACTACCGATGTTTCGCAGGAGCGCTTAGCTAATTTTTTTGTTCCTGACCCTGAAGGTTACCGCCTGATTACCGCAATCCGCGAAATGGTGGTGTTTGCTCCGCAAAATGTGATTAAGGACCCGCCGTTTACCAAACTTGATATTCTATCGTGCCGCAACATGCTCATCTATATGGAGCCTGAATTACAAAAAAAAGTGATCGCTCTATCGGAAAATACCTGGAACCTGTTGCCGGTAAAGCCAACTGGAACATTCATGTGATGGCACGCGAGGGATTGCGCGAGGCGCTGCCGATGGCCTTCCGCAAAGTGATGCAAAATTATGCCCCACAAATCATTCGAAATGTCATGGTAGGCATAGGTGGGGCTCATTATGCCGATGTTACTGTTCAGCGTATTGAAAATCCCGATTCGTTAAGAGGCATGATTTTAATACTATTTACAGACGTACCATCAATTGCAGGGAATAATTCAACAACCATCAAAACAGGAAAACAACTTTCAGCAGGAAAGCAGAAGGAACTGGAGATTGAATTGCAGCGAAGTTATGAAGACGTTCAAAGTACCCGCGAAGAAATGCAAACCTCGCAGGAAGAACTGAAATCGACTAATGAAGAGCTGCAATCAACCAACGAAGAACTGCAATCGACCAACGAAGAGCTTACTACATCCAAAGAAGAGATGCAAAGCCTGAATGAAGAACTGCAAACGGTAAATATCGAACTGCAAAGCAAGGTAAGCGATTTTGTGAGATCAAACGACGATATGAAAAACCTGCTCAACAGTACCGAGATCGCAACACTTTTCCTCGACAGGGACTTGAATATCCGCAGGTTTACCGATCAGGTAACCAATATAATCAAAATACGTAATACGGATATCGGTCGGCCATTCACCGATTTGGTTACCGATCTGGAATATCCCGAAATTGACATCCATGCCCGGCAGGTTCTCAAATCCCTGATATCAGTTGAAACAGCCATCACCACACATAAAAACAAATGGTATAATGTAAGGATTATGCCCTACCGCACCCTGGAAGACCGTATCGACGGACTCGTTATTACATTTACCGATATAACGATTGCCAGGCAGGCCGGAGAAGCAATGTCAATCTCGGAAACACGCTATCGCCGCCTATTTGAATCATCGAAAGACGGAATTCTTATCCTCGATGCAGAAACGGGAAAAATTAAAGATGTGAACCCATATCTTGTTGAGCTTCTGGGTTACTCAAAAGAACAATTTCTAGAGAAAGCTATCTGGGAAATAGGATTTCTCCAAGATATCGTCGCTAACAAAGATAAATTCTCGGAGTTACAGCAGAAAGAAATTGTGAGGTATGAGAATCTGCCTCTTGAAACAGCCGACGGACGAAAGATCAATGTAGAGTTTATAAGCAACGTGTATTCAGTAAGCGCTCTCAAAGTTGTACAATGCCAGATCAGAGGGAAAATTTTACCCGGTTAAGTGGCATTCAGCTAAATTGAAGCGCACAGCATTATCAAGGGCATCAAGAATTTCACGTACGAATCCCGAAGGAGGACTCAGAGGAAGGTCGGGTGTTTCGTCAGTATCGGCTATTTCGATAGTCGCCAGAATGCGGTCACAGCAATTCCGGAGGTGCTCCTGCTGATGCTCATCAAACTGCACAAAGGTTTTGCCGAACCTGTCGTTAAAATCGATCATGGCCGAGATCACCCCGGAATACAGGCTTTCTTTTTTCTTAAATCGTGAGCGGACCAGGCTGTATGCGAACGTAAAGATCAAAGAAGCCTCTTCCCTGATCTTTTCCGAAACAGGCATTTCGGATGTATCAACCCTTATCTTATCGGCATTGTCACTTTCCCATTTTGCATGTTTGCGGGCCACTCCTGCATCGTATGACGACCGTTTTGAGTCGACAAGGAAACAACTATAGATATAAATGATCTTGGGTAGCAGATACATTCCCTTTTTCCCTGTAACAAATAAAACAGAGAAAAATGCCTTGCGGTGCTCTTTCCCCATCTCGAACATGAAAAAAGTAAAGATCCTCCAAAGCATTTTCCGCTGGGTCAAGAAAGCAGCGATCCCACCTGTTTTTATCTTCGGCTTATAGGTAATTTCATGGATGAATGACAAGGCTCTCTGCCTGAACTTTTTCAGATCATAGATATCTTCCCAGTAATCGGCCAGCCCTTCGAATAACTCCACCCTGGTCATTTGTTTCGGGATGATATTGGTCACGATATCGAGTTTATCCCTGATCTCCTCGTTCCCCGTAGAGATGATCCTCCCCTTTCGCTTTAGATCGTACCACATTTTGGTGCCATATGGCGCTGCAAGCGGATGACAGAGGTGGTGTACGATATTGGCTTCGGCTATGAAAGCAGAGGTCTTCGCAAACACGCTGGTATCGTCCGAATCGGCGCCGATGATCATATGGGCAAGAACCACCAGGCCATAGGATTGAATTTTACGCACCGCTTCGCTCACCGGGATACGAAGATTCTGCTGCTTGTTCATATCCTTCAGCGAGGCTTCGTTGACCGATTCAATACCGATCATCACAGCCTGGAAGTTGCAGTCGGCCAGCAGGGTAAGAAGCTCCTCGTCGGCGGCTATGGTGATGTCGATCTGGGTAAGAAAACTAATGGGGATGGCAAAGGAGTTGTTTAGAACGATAAGCTCCCTGAGCAGAGCTTTGGTGTATTTTTTATCCCCGGCAAAATTGTCATCGGCAATAAAAATCATAGCAACACCAAGAGCGCTCAGCTTTTTTACCTCTTCAAGGACCTGGGGGATGGTCTTACTCCTTGGTTTCCGTCCGTAAGTGTATATCACATCGCAAAAGCTGCAATCGAACGGGCATCCGCGGGTGGTCTGCACAAGAGCCGCTGTATAGGAAGACAGACTCTCCTTCATCAGATCCCATCTCGGAGCCGGCGTTCTGCTCATGTCGGGTTTTGAATGATGCTTATATACTTTATGCCATTTCCCAGCTTTCAGATCTTCAAGAAACATAGGCCAGGTCTCTTCTGCCTCCCCGTGAAAAACAACATCGATATCGCCGGCTTGATTAGAGATCAGGTGCTCAACCCCTATACCGCCGACCACGACCAGGGCCGAGGGATTACTCTTCTTCGCAACACTGGCAAGGTACAAAGATCGTTTGACCTGATTGGATGTAATCGAGATGCCTAAGACATTATAACCGTTCTTCTGAAGCACTGTATCGGCAGGTCCCCTGGCGTATTCATCATGAATCTCCACATCGTACTCCGGAGGCGTAAGGGCGGCCACGGCTGCAACCGCATGAGGAGCAAACAAAGTTTTAGCAAAAAGGTACGGGATCTCTCTTGTGATTTGACCGTCGATATCCTCGGTAGTTCCCGGACTGATAAGCAGTATTTTCATTCTGTTGGCTGGCTGGCAATTGTGAAAGTGAATACCGAGCCCCTGCCCTCCTGGCTGCTGACCCGGATTTTTCATGCAAAAATATAATATTATTAACATACTGGAATCAGGATCATCTCTTACATTATTAACATTTACGTGTTTTTTAGCTCCATCTGCATGTTTATTTACTACTTTTGCATATATTTTGAACATTGAATAATAAAATGGTTAAAATTTCTGATCATTCTCATCTGAAAGCGCTTCAGGAGAGTGAAAAAAAATACAGGGAACTGTTTGAAACGATGGCACAGGGAGTGGTTTACCAGAGTGCTGATGGTACAATAACTTCTGCAAACCCTGCTGCAGAAAGAATCCTGGGTTTAACTCTTGATCAGTTGCAGGGGCATACCTCGATAGATCCACTCTGGAAGGCCATTCACAAGGATGGTTCAGCCTTCCCCGGCGAATCCCATCCTGCTATGGAAACCTTGCGAACCAGGCAAGCTGTGCATAACGCTATAATGGGCATTTTCAACCCCTCCACCGAAAAATACACCTGGATTAAAGTCAGCTCTATACCCAAATTCCAGGAGGGAAACGAGAGTTTTATTGAGGTTGTTACAACGTTCGAAGATATTACTGAGCTAAAACTGGCTGAAGATGTCCTGAGAGAAAGAAAAAAACTGTTTAAAGATCTTTCTAATCAATTCGAAGCTATATTAGACCACCTTCCATGTCTGGTATTTTACAAAGACAATAAAAATAATTTTATCCGTGTAAATCAATATCTGGCCTTGGCTCATAGGAAAAGCAAAGAAGAGCTGGAAGGAAAAAACCTTACTGAATTTTATCCACCTGAAGTTGCGGAACAATATTATCAGGATGATCTATCGGTAATTAATTCTGGTATAGCAAAATTGAATATTGTAGAACCCTGGGAAACCGCAGAAGGTTCCAGATGGGTTAGCACTAGTAAAATTCCATTTGTTGACCTGGCCGGAGAGATTTTAGGCGTTATAGGAATTTCAATTGACATTACTGAACATAAGCAGTCTGAGGCAGAGATCAGGATTAAAAACGAAGAACTGCTAAAACTCAATGCGGAAAAAGACAAATTCTTCTCCATTATTGCCCACGATCTTCGCAGTCCCTTCAATTCATTCCTGGGCTTTACACAAATTATGGTTGAAAATTCGCCTAAGCTGAGTATCGATGAAATTCAAAAGATAGCCGTTTTAATGAGAAAATCGGCTGTCAATCTTTACGGCTTACTCGAAAACCTTCTTGAGTGGTCGCAATTGCAAAGAGGTATCTTCACGTTTACGCCCAAACCGATTGTTCTGAGGCAGAAAATTACGGAGATCATGCAAACTATTTTGGCATCAGCTCTTAAAAAGGGTATTGATATCAGCTATGATATCCCTGAAAATTTAATAGTTGTTGCTGACGACAATATGCTTGGATCAATCATCAGAAATCTGGCCAGCAATGCTGTAAAATTCACACCAAAACACGGAAAAATAAAAATCGCGGCAAAGTACCTGCCCAACGACTCTGCCGAGATATCAGTCAGTGACACGGGTATCGGGATGAGCAGTAAAATAATGAATACTGTTTTCCAGTATAATGAGCAAACAAATCGCAAGGGAACCGAAGGCGAACCCAGTACCGGTTTGGGACTGATCATAAGCAAGGAGTTCATCGAAAAACATGGTGGAAAAATTTGGGTAGAAAGCGTGGAAGGTAAAGGCAGTTTGTTTCGGTTTGATTTACCATACCAGAGTTGATGAAAAGAACGAAAGAGACCAGCTTGTCGGAGATTGTGAAAGATGACAATTATAGCGATTTTTATATGAAAATTATTCTCAAATCAATCGCTTTGATTATTTTTAAGGCCGCTAACAGGAGAGTGAGTTATTATGAGAAATTTCATTTCATTGGTATTGCTATTCCTTTTAATCCCATTTTCTTTCTCACAAAAACAAGGTTCTGAACTTATCGACTCATTAAAAGGGGAACTAAAAAATTCTGTTGCAGATACAGCTAAAGTAAGGTTGCTTGGGAAATTGTCTTTTCAGTATTTCAATTTTGATACCGATTCGGGAATATTTTACGCTGAACAGGCAATATTGCTTGCCGAAAAGTTAAAATGGGGCCTGGGGATTGCTTTTTCATACAACTATCTTGGTGTGAATTATGGCGTTAAAGGGAATTACCCCAAGGCTTTGGAGTGTTTTAACACATCCTTGTCAAAATATACTGAAATCGATGATAAACAAGGCATTGCCTTCTTGTCGAACAATTTAGGCAATTTTTATCGTATCTTGAAAAAGCCTGCTCAAGCAATTGTTTTTTTTACAAAGTCAACCGTTATCAACAAGGAACTTAAAAATAAACAAGAGCTGATTAAAACATATAATAACCTGGGATTTGCTTATAGCGATCTTTCCGATTTCTCAACATCTGACAAGTATTATTTTGAAGCCTTGAACCTGGCAAAGGAAATCAGGAACAATCAACTCATTGCTAAAGTGCTTGTCAATATTTCCGAAAACAAAACAAGAACTAAAGATTATTGCACAGCGCTTGAATTAAGTATTCAGGCGGTAAAAATGAGCGAAGAGTCAAATATTCCATACGATCGTGCTATGTATAATAGCTATGTTGGTGAAATATATTTAAAAATAACCGGCGACAGTATAAATATCGCAGGAAACTGTCAGTATTTCTCTAAAAACAAACGTGAAAATCTGCTGAAAGCAAAACAATATTTATTAAACTCGAATGAACTATTAGACAAAATTCATGATCTGGCCTTATTATCTGACAATTCTTTGCTCCTTTCGCAGGTTTACGAGAAACTCGGCGATACTAAAAACGCTCTTTTATTTTACAAGAAATACTCAACGAATAAAGACTCAGTGTTTTCTGAAGACAACAGCGTAAAAATAGCCAATCTGGAAAAAAAGCGGGAAGTTGAATTAAAAGACAGGCAAATAACCATTCAAAATCTGGAGATTGAGAAAAAGAATGCGCAGATTATTTCTCAGATCATTCTATTCATCCTGGTATTATTGATTACATCTGCTCTATTGTATTTTTACTTTACTAAACAGCAGAAACAAAAAGCCAGGAAGGCTGAATCAGAACTTATTAAAGCTAAAGAAAAAGCGGAAGAAAGCGATCGTTTAAAGTCGGCATTCCTTGCAAATATGTCGCATGAAATCAGAACTCCAATGAACGGGATTCTGGGTTTTGCCGGTCTCCTGAAAGAACCGAATCTGACCGGCGATCAGCAGCAAAGCTACATTCGGGTTATTGAGAAGAGTGGTGCACGCATGCTCAATATCATCAACGACATCATCGATATTTCAAAAATAGAATCCGGCCAGATGGAACTTTCAATTTCCAAAACAGACATCAACAAGCAGATCGAATACGTTTATTCTTTTTTTAAACCTGAAGCTGATGATAAAGGCATAAGGCTTTTGATTACAAACACTCTGCCATCAAAAGAAGCAATAATTGAAACAGACCGTGAGAAGATTTATGCAATCCTTACTAACCTTGTCAAAAATGCCATTAAATATACTAAGGCGGGTTTTATTGAATTCGGGTGTCAGAGAATGGGAGACTTCCTTGAATTTTTCGTAAAAGACACTGGCATCGGGATTCCCAAAGACAGGCAGGAAGCTATTTTCGATCGTTTTGTTCAGGCCGATATTGCCGATATTCAAGCGCTTCAGGGCGCCGGACTGGGTTTATCAATTACGAAAGCATATGTAGAGATGCTGGGAGGAAAAGTCCGCGTAAATAGTGCAGAAGGGGAAGGCTCTGTATTTTATTTCACCATCCCTTTCAACACGGATCAGGATAGTGCAGGGATCAATAAAAACGGTTCTTTAGGAACCAAAGACGATAAGCAGATGAAAAGACTGAAAGTACTAATTGCTGAAGACGACGAAACATCGGAAATGTTTATAACCATGGTGATCAGGAAATATAGCTATGAAGTAATGAAAGTAAGAACAGGGGCTGAAGCTGTTGAAGTCTGCCGCAATAATCCAGACATTGATCTGGTGCTTATGGACATCAGAATGCCGGGGGTGAACGGATTTATTGCCACGCATCAAATCAGGGAATTCAACAAAGATGTGATTATCATTGCGCAAACAGCATATGCCCTCTCGGGCGACAAGAAAAAGGCAATCGATGCCGGTTGTAATGAGTATATTACAAAACCTTTAAACCAGGCCTTATTGCTGGAGTTACTCCAGAAACATTTCAGCGCTTAAAGTAAAGAAGAAAATGATGCTGCATGAGTAATAAGCTTTCAGCAATACTTGTTGATGATGAACTTCACGGGAGGGAAAATCTTAAGAAGATTATCGAAACATATTGTCCTGAAATCGGGATCCTGGGCCTCGCCGAATCGGTCGTCAAGGCCAGGAAACTTGTAAACGATCATAATCCTGATGTCGTATTCCTCGACATTAATATGCCCGTGCTCGACGGGTTCGATTTCCTTGAAGAATTTGATGAGCGAAATTTTATGGTCGTTTTTGTAAGCGCACATGAGGAATTTGGCATTAACGCGGTGAAAGCCGGGGCTGTAGATTATCTTCTTAAGCCCATAAATATTAAAGAGCTTAAACAGACTGTTAAAAAACTTTTATCGATAAAGAATAAAGCAATGCACCATGAGTCCTCGCATGAAACAGACAAACTTGTTATTCCTGAATCACATGGTTTTAACGTGCTTATTACGGATGAGATTGTACGGATGGAGGCTGATGGGTCTTATACCACTGTATTTCTGATTGACGGAAAGAAGAAGGTGATTTCCCGCACTTTAAAGGATTTTGAGGACAGCCTTCCGAAGGAACTTTTTTTCAGGATCCATAAATCCCACTTAATCAATCTAAAGTATATTAAAGACTATTCGAACCTCAGCGGGAACCTGGTTACCATGACCGACGGCAGCAGGGTTGAACTTTCGCGGCGGAAAGCCCCTGATTTTATTCAAAAGATCAAATCACTGCTGAAGTCAATCTGATTATGCCGGTAAAGAATATACTACTTGCAATCATCCTGTATTTCCCGTTTGCAGCGCTTTATCCTCAAACACCTTCTTATTACCATTACACTACCACCGATGGACTGGCTTCTTCAACAGTGTACGATATACTTCAGGACAGGAACGGCTTTATCTGGTTTGCAACCTTAAACGGGATTAGCCGGTTTGATGGTAAACGCTTCACCACGTTCCGAACGAACGATGGTCTTAATTCCAATTCTATTATTTCTCTTTCAGAAGGAAAAAAAGGCGAATTGTATTTTGGTAATTATGAAAAAGGGATCAATGTTCTGCGAAACGGCCATATTGAAAATTATTGCAATGAGATTGACGGGAACCGGTTTTCTTTATCTTTTTTACTGCTTGTTCCTTCAGGCAATAATGAGCAAACATTATACGCTTATCGCAGCAAGGGCACGATAGGTTCTATTACTGAACAAAAAAACTCCCGCCTGAAAACCCACAACATTAATCCAAGTCCAATTGAAATATACAGATTAGCGTTAGGCCCGAATAAAGAAATTCTGGCTTTGACGCCATCCGGCCTGTACAGCTTCAGGAAGACGAGATTAATAAAAAAGCAAATTCAGGGGCTGCCCGATACCGCGGTTCTTTGTCTTGCTAACGCTAAGAACGGGAGGTATTATATTGGTGCAAGGGGAATGATATACGAGATAAAGAAAGATCAGGTGATTGGCAGCTACAAAATAAATATTGCCGGCAATAACGACGTTTGTGCAATTTTATCCGACCAAAACAACAACTTGTGGTTCTCGGTGATGAACAGGGGCTTTTTTTTAATCCCGAAAGGTTCAGACAAAATAATTGATATTGGCAGTAAAATGGGGTTGCAGAATACGCTTGTAAATAATTATCTTCAGGACAATGAAGGAAATATATGGGTGAGCACTTACGGCAAGGGAGTTTTTTGCCTCAATAATCTTTACCTGAAAAGCTATAATGAGAACGACGGAATGAGCAGTAATAGTGTTTATGCCATTGCGACTGAGAAATCAGAAAAATTATTGATCGGAACGTTTAACGGTCTCAATATTTTAGAAAACGGAAAATTCCATCAAATTAAAGGCAATACGAAAAGAACATTAACAGAATATATCTACAGTGTTAAAAAAACAGATAATGAATATTATGTAAGCGGCGCTTTTGGCGAAACCGGGGTTAAAAAAATTTCATACAAAGAACTTGTCCTTCATTTTTTCGACCGGCCATCGTTCTGTAAAACTTCTACCGGGCTTTATCTGTTCGGAGGTTCAGGAAATTATATCATGATTCAAAGTTCTCTGAAAAATAAACCTTCCGATACGTCAATGCTTTTTCTTTTTAATGGCAACAGTAAAAGTAACCGGATCAATGAGATCTTTGAAGATACGAAAAAAAATATCTGGACAGGAACGAGTCTGGGCTTGTGCAAAATCGCTATAACGTCTTCCAGCCCCAGGGATTGGAAGAAAACATTTTTCCACACTGATCCCGTGTTGAATTCAAGAATCAATGCAATCTGCCAGGATAACAAACAACATGTATGGTTTGCGGGTGAAAAGGGAATCGCCAGCTTCAACCTGGAAAATGACCTGGTTAAAGCCTACACTAAGATAAATGGTTACGACTTATCATCCGCGACTTCTATTGTGGCAGATAACAGGAACAGGATCTGGATTGGCAGTATGAACGGACTTTTTCTGTTCGATGGGAATTCTGTCAAATATCTTAACAGGCAAACAGGATTGCCTTCCGACGAAGTTCTTTCATTGTGTTATGACAGCAAAATAAATTTCCTGTACATTGGCACGAGTAACGGTATTTCCTTTCTTGATATTAGTTTGTTCGACAACTATGCACCTCATCCGCTGAGTGTAAAAATAATTAATATAAAAGCTGGCGATTCTATATATTCAAGCGTTAATAATCTGGTTCTTAAGCCTGAACAGAATCATATTTACATTGATTACAGAGCCTTGTGCTATTCATCGCCGGGCTCCGTAAAATATAAATACAACCTGAATGGGGAGTGGTCAGAAACAGATCGTGATTTCCTGGATTTCAGTTCTCTTCAGAGTGGTAAGTATGCTTTGCAGATCATGGCTAAATCTCAGAACAGCGATTGGGGAAAACCTTGCAATCTGATTTTCGAAATCAGGCCCCGCTTTTACGAAACCGTCTGGTTTATACTCGGGATACTGTTAATTATTATACTTACCTCTTCCTCGGTTGTGACATGGAGACTGAAGCTCAACACCAAAAAAGTAAGGAAAGAACTGGAACTTACCGAAAGGTTTAACAAACTTGAACACCAGGCCTTGTCGGCCATGATGAACCCTCATTTTATTTCCAACTCGTTGAATTCAGTACAATATCTTATAAACAGCGGGAAATATGAAGATGCCAATGATTACATCGCAATGATTGCCAAGCTGATGAGAAAAAACCTGGATACGGCGGGAAGTGGATTCATTTTATTGTCGGAGGAGATCAACCGGCTCAGGCTCTATCTTGATCTTGAGAAACTCAGGTTTCAGGAGAGTTTTACTTATGAGATTATTACCGGGTCAGACGTTAGTATAGGTTCCGTTATGATACCGAATATGATTATCCAGCCATTTGTCGAAAATTCCATATGGCATGGGATCATAAATTCAGGCAGCCAGGGTCTGCTGATTGTTTCGTTCTTCTTTGAAGAGGTGGACATTGATTCCCATACGGGCCGGTCATTGATTATCAGGATTACCGATAATGGAATCGGGATTGACGAGGCGAAGAAGAATAAAAAAGAAGATCATATCTCAAAAGGGATACAGATTATCGAAGAACGCTTACGCTTGCTGAGCACCAGACTAGAGCTTCCGCAACCCATCATGTTTGAAGACCTCAGCAGCCTCGACAGCGATTCACACGGAACAGAAGTAATTATCTCCCTCCCTCCCCCACTCTATAGAATCTCTGTTCCGGAATCAGGCTCCCCGGCCTCACCTACCGCTTAATCAGCACCTAAGTCCAGGTATATACGATCTAAAGACCTACCAGGGATTTTTCTGGTCATCGTCTCAGAATTATTCAACATCCGCGTGGTTCCGTCGGATGAAAAACGATGCCACGGCTGCGGATCGCCTGGATTATAAAGACTTTCAGTTTTTCGGTACGATGCCTGAGAAACTGAGTGTTCTCGTTAACTCACACGAATACACCGCTTACTCACTCACAAGCTTCCATCACACAGCTGAACCCCGGTATTGCACAGGCGGACTTGGCATATTGCTTGCAATAGGCGCAGCCTATGGCGGAAAAAAACTCCTTAAAGCCCGTAAAAAGAAAAAGGAAGATAAAAAAGAGGAAGAGTTACTGCAGAATGAGGCATTTTAAGGCCATCATAAGATCCGTTTTAAACCTGAAAAATGGAATCATGAACAACCCTTACCGTTAAATCCGGTTTTCCTACCGTTCAAAAAACGACAGATACCGTAGGTTTGTCGGGTATTGCGAGGGCAGCGCTTTGATTGTATGTTAGCCGAAACTTCAGGAATAATCTTGAAATGAAAAAAATAATAATTATCGTGACCATACTCACAGCATTGCTCAATAGTTGTCACATAGGTTTGAATCGCAAAGACTATAAGATCAAGTTAAAGGATTTCGAATGGAATAAGAAAATTGAAGGGTGTGGTGAAATCTATGTAAAGGGATCAAACTTCATTTACGGCAGAAACTATGACTCGGCTTTTATTGAAATATCTTCTACCGACGGAGCTATTCTGGGCACCTTAAAGCCTTATACTGTTGAAAAGGAAAGAGATTGTTTGATTCTTGACAAGTCAAGCGTATTCGGAAACGGCTACTCTTTGCATTTTGTTCCTGTTGACCCGGAGAAGTATGCAAAAGTTACTTTAAAAGCATTTGACCGGCAATACCGTGGCGACGACGAGACCTATTATCTTATCATTAAAACGCTCACAAATCAGGAGTTTATCATCCTGTTCAATCGCAGCCAATTTTCCTCTATCAGTGATATTACGTATTTTAAAGAAGGGAAGTTTATCGTGACTTTTGAAGGTGAAGCAGGATACGATCAGCAGAAATATTCAACTCATATTGGATTGTTTGACCTGGAGAAAATAATGAAAAAGTAACTGAAAATAAATTTCATAGCATTGTCGATAAACTGGATTGGCGGGATTTTGAGCACGGCCGTAGTGGGTTTGCTTCTGTTGACCGGGTTGATTTTACAAAACCCGGTACGCCTGCTTATTACAGGCAACAGGGCGGTTGGTGTGGTCGTTGGAACGGATACCTCTTCCCGTATTTCCGACACTTCAGCAAAAGCTCCGTTAAAAGCGCTGATGGTCGAATTTTCCATTCCCACCGGAGATCGCATCAGGGTTAGCGGCCGCTCCTGGTCTGCCTCAACCTCGGTGCCAGTGGGCGAAGTGGTAACAGTAGCCTACGACCCTTCAAATCCCCGGAATGCCCAGTTGCTCCTTTGGAGTGAGTTCCCGCTTGGACCAGCAGGTTTTATATTGGGCTTTGTTGTAGTTATCATATTGATGTGGATTGCGGGCATTATCATGTCGGGCGACTCCAAAATGGATGATCCCTTTCACCTGCTCCCAAAAGTTATTTCTCACTTTCACGGGAGCCCTAAAAACCTTAAAAAACATGGAGTCCAGGCCGTTGCCACGGTGATTGATTTTAACCATGAAGCTCACATACTCCATTACCGGATCGACAAGGAGACCACATTACCTGCGGCAAAGTCGCACGATTTTATTTCGCTTGAGATTACGCTTCCCGACTGGAAGCCATCTCAAACCTTCGCGGAAATCAGAAAAGGGGATCAGTTTCGGGTTTATCTCGATCCTCTGAAACCTGATAAGAATTACTATATCGATTTCAATGACAAATTAGGTAACGATCCGCTTGTACGATCGCTGGATGAGGAGGACGATTCCGATGGGATTGAGGAAGAAGAGCTGGTTGGCAAACTCAAAGACCTTATTGCAGTATGCTCCCCTTACATATCAATAGAAAGCATTGATGAAATCGAAGCATTTATAATTAATGATGAGCCTGACCTGGCATTTCAGAAGCTATTGAACGAGATCATGAACCTGCCAAAACCACTTCCAAAACCCCTTCAAAACCTCGATTGGAATGATTGTTCAGAACTTGGAACAAGGCTGGGCCTCGATAAAAAATCAGAAGACGATCCTGAGTTTTGGGAGAAGTTCAAGGAATTCAGAGCCGTTGCGTCAAGAACTTATTAGCAATGGAAAAAGTAACCCTCTTTTATTTAGAAAGACCTGACAATAAAATATCGATGAAAAAAATAACATTATTAATAGTAGCAGCGCTGATATTGATCAGTTGCAGTTATGGTTATTCACAGTCTCAAGAAACTGAACAACCCATGAAAAAGAAAATCAGTAAGGAAGAGCTTATTGTTGCTCTGGAAAAAAGAGTTGCAGATGCCGGCGATGATTATATTTCGCTTACGGCCGCTGAGTATGAACTGCTGCTTTCGCAGCCAGTCGGGGAGATCGAAGGATTTGAACCGCATCCAACTGCAATGGATGGAATTAAAATTGGTTATGGATTTCCTGAAGGCCCCAAAGTTTATAAAACTGACATGCAAATCATTTTTCCGAATATTCCCAACATCAGTGAAGGCGAGGTGTTTGTCATCCTTGATCAGGTGAAAGGCAGCAATAGCCTGGATTACCTGGATCGGGGGAGCAATACGGAAGTAAAGGCGGATGGCAGTTCCCCGGAGAGTGACTTTACGGAACTTAAGCTTGACAGCAGGACGGCAGGATCGAAATCATACTGGTTTGGAAGCCGGTATGTCAATCTGCGGGATCCCTCCGACAACGAAACGGTGCGTGTGCTGGGGGCTCTGGGCGGCGAGGTTGAACTTTCAGAAGTTTCAGGAAAAGTTGTAATGGAACTTCCCGTAAACATCACCGAACTTGCTTTATCCAAAGAGGATTTAGGCAAGGAGAAATCTTTTGCAGGGGGATCGATTACCCTGGAAGAAATCACCAGCGACTACATCTCCTTTCGGTTTACAGGCGATCCAGGGAGGATTTATTCAAATGATCCATATGATAATGCGAATACGGTCTTAGAAATAACAAATGTGCAGATCGGGAACGGACTGCATAAGTTATATGCTGATCATCCGCAGTCAATTAAAATTTATGAAGCAGAAGTTATAAAGAAAGAGTACCCCTTCTCTTTTGGCAGCGGGCATCGTGAGGCGGAGGAGAAGGTTGCTCCTGCAGTTCAGGAAGAGATTGCTCCTGCAGCGCCCATTGTTTATCTCGACACAAATGATCCGATCGCAATAGCCATTAAAGGCCGTGCAATAAGCGATCTCCGGCAGTCGGTAACCAGATCAGACCCGGAAGGTGCTGAAAGTAAATTACTTTCAGCGCAAATTGAAGCAATGCCTCAGGAAAAACAAATTCATTTGCAGGAATTATTTGTAAAGTCGATCCATGATTATTTAGTTCAGACCCATTTCGATCTCAGCGTGTTCAATTATGGAACCTTCCTGTTGCTTTTCAGTGATCTTGGAAAGATGGATGTGAAAAGGATTAGCAGTGAGTTCGATATTCGTGTTCAAAACGTCGGTGGTAATCAATATGCAGCTGAGTTCTGGGAAGATTCAAAGGCACATGCAATGGCTGCTGCAAATAATGCGAATGTTGAAGATATTGAAGTCTTCAAAGAGCTGATCCGGTTATCCGGTGGTCAGAAATCTGTTTCGAAGGAAGATGGAGCTACAACCACGCAAATGGTCGCTTTGCCGTATACAAAAATGCTTGGCTTGCTCTATTCCCTGGAAAAAAACGGTTCGGTTCTTTTTCATGACCCGTTTCAGCCGATGATGGATTATATCAAACAACAATGAATCCTGGTGAAGCCATAACATTTCGGGTATTCAGGGCCAGGTGAAAATATGGAAAAGGTAACTCTGTTTTATTTGGAAAGACCGGATATTAAAATATCCATGCAGATATACTTTACTGAGAAAGGCCAGTTGTACTTTGATGGCTATGATATCGGTAAAGCCGTTGATAATGCATGGGGAGATTCGGATTATGAATATATATATTCTATAGAACCTGAGGAAGTACTTAAGTTCTACCAACTTTTTAATATACCGGACGAAGATAAATCTGCTCTTTTACAGGAAATCAAAAACCGTTTTAGTGTCAATAAGGCATACTCATTGTTCGGGGAATTTATGCGCGTGAATAATATCATATTCAGCAGATTCACATATTAATGATTTTCAATAGCAATCCTTTTTTAATGAAAAAGAAAACGATATTACTGGTAGCAATTTCCCTTTCAGCGTTCTGTTTGGGACTGCAGGCCCAGTGGCAGCCTGATTTCAGGTTGACCAACGACAATTCAGGTTCCTGGACATATGGCCACACGCCTTCGGATAATAATGTGTGGTGCATCGCAGCAAATGGGAATGATGTTCATGCTGTGTGGTATGATTATCGCTTTGATGTAGGTGGCACTGGTGAGATTCTTTATAAAAAATCTACAGACGGAGGTGTTACCTGGGGGGCGGATATCCGTTTGACCAATGATCCTTCGGTATCGGTAAATCCTTCAATCGCGGTATTTAACTCAGTTGTGCATGTGGTATGGCAGGAGATGCGCGACGGAAACTACGAGATCTATTACAAACGCTCGATTGACGGAGGTCTTACCTGGGGTGCCGACACCCCCTTAACGAATTCTTCATTCGATTCATGGAATCCTTCGATAGCTGTTTCGGGTTCAGTTGTACATGTTGTGTGGCAGGACAATCGCAATGGAAACTTTGAGATATATTATAAGAATTCGGCGGATGGAGGTTTGACCTGGGGATCCGACACCCGTTTAACAAATAATGCTGCTGTTTCTTCTACCCCGGTAGTCGCTGTGTCGGCTTCCGAAGTTCATATAGCCTGGCGTGATTCCAGGGACGGCAACGATGAGATTTATTACAAACACTCAACAGATGGGGGTTTAACATGGGGTGCAGATACAAGGCTTACAAATAATATTGATAATTCCAGATATCCTTCCATTGCAGTCTCAGGTTCTTCGGTGCATCTGGTATGGAATGACATCCGCGACGGGAACTGGGAGATTTACTATAAGTCATCGCCCGATGCCGGGACCACCTGGGGCCCGGATACCCGGTTAACAAATGACATTAACCGTTCAGAACACACATCCATAGCGGTATGCGGTATGGAACTCAGCGTGGTTTGGATGGATAACCGCGCAGGGAAATATGCGATTTATTTCAAACAATCTGCGGATGGAGGCGCAACCTGGAATCCAGACCTTCAGTTGACGACAAGTCCTGCAAATTCCGTTTATCCCTCGGTGGCAGTTTCATCCTCAGGCGTGCACGTGACCTGGGTCGATGAACGCGATGGGAATGATGAGATTTACTACAAGCACAACCCTACCGGGTGTTCAACAGACATCAGTGTGTGCGGACAAAAATACAATGACCTCAACGGCAATGGCGCCAAAGATCCGGGTGAGCCCATACTTTCAGACTGGCAGATCGACCTTGGCGGCACATCCGTATTATCGGTAAGAACCGACAAAGACGGAAACTATTGTTTCAACAATCTTACCCCTGGCACGTATACCGTATCAGAAGTTTACCAGGCAAACTGGGCACAAACCCAGCCGGCTTTTCCTGGAATCTACCCTGTAACACTCGCAGCGGGTCAAAATATTAATAATCTCGTATTCGGTAATCAGTATGACTCCTGCAAAAGCGGATCCAAAACATGGTCACCACTTGCGAGCGGGTTCAACGGACAAGTAAAAGCCCTTGCCGTAATGGGAGGTGAGCTGTATGCAGGAGGAGAGTTTTCACTTTCCGGCACTACAAGTGTACATAGTATTGCTAAATGGAACGGTACTACCTGGTCGGCTCTCGGCAGTGGAATGAATGGTTCTGTTTCCGCTCTTGCCGTGATGGGGAGCAATCTCTATGCCGGTGGGTCATTCACAACAGCAGGAGGTATTAGCGTGGCTAACATTGCTAAATGGGACGGTACAACCTGGTCGGCGCTGGGAAGCGGGATAACTAATTCCTTAAAGGCTCTTGCCGTGATAGGCGGAAACCTTTACGTGGGCGGAAATGTTATCACCGCAGGTGGCTTTGTTGTAAATCGTATTGCTAAATGGGACGGAATCACTTGGTCCGCATTGGGAAGTGGTACAAACGGTTTGATCAATGCTCTGGCAGTAAACGGAACCGATCTTTATGTTGGTGGCGGCTTTACCCAGGCAGGGGGTACCATTGTAAATTGTATTGCTAAATGGGACGGAGCAAATTGGTCGGCAGTCGGAAGCGGGATGAATTTAAATGGCGTATTCGCTCTTGCCATGATGGGAACCAACCTTTATGCCGGGGGTATGTTTAACATAGCCGGAGGGTTAAGCGTAAATAACATAGCGAAATGGGATGGAGTAAACTGGTCGGCACCTGGAACCGGAGCAAACGGCACTGTCCTTTCTCTGGCGGTAAGCGGAACGGATCTATATGCCGGAGGTGATTTTTCTAATGCCGGAGGGTTTACCGCTATGAAAATTGCCAAATGGGATGGAGCAACCTGGTCCCCACTCGGCGGTGGGATGAACTCCAATGGAGTGTTCGCGCTTGCCCTGATGGGAACCAACCTTTATGCCGGAGGATTGTTTTCCCTTGCCGGAGGGATGAACGTCAGTAATATTGCGAAATGGGGATGCGGCGGTTCTACTGGAATCGATGATGACAATACCCGACCTGATTCCCGCCTGGATCAAAATTTTCCCAATCCCTTCATCACCAAAACGACCATCCGTTATGCAATAACCCAAGCGGAGTCTGTAAAAATAAGCATATGCAACTTCCTGGGCGAAGAAATCAGAGTATTACTCAATGAGAAAAAAGAACCGGGAACTTATGAAGTTGTTTTCGAAGCAAATGGCATACCAGACGGAATTTATTACTATACCATCCGAACCGGCAACTTCACCCAAAGTAAAAAGATGGTATTATTAAGATAGACAGTATATGAAATCCGGGTGCAAAACCTGGGTGGCGAATCCTACGCTGCCGAATTTTGGGAAGCCCTTGAGCAGGGGGGCTACAATAAAGTGATGGCTTTGCTTTACGTCAGGGAAAAGGATGGTTCAGTTGCATTTCGAAATCCCTTCCAGGGAATAATTGATTTTTTAAACCGGTAAACCAGCCGTTGATTTAAGAATTCATACCGTTAAAAAAATAGCCCGTACCACTTACAGGTCCTGTATTGTAACAAGATTTGCTTCAAAGTATGTTTGTGTGTTATTTTCCAAAAAAACAAGTTGAAGAAATTAGAAAAATTCAAGCAACTCTTTATAAAAAAGCATTCTGATCCATTGCCTCTTTTAATTATAAAGAAGAATGCGGATGATACTAATGTAAAGGAATACAATTCCATTGAAGAAGCTATTGAAGACCTTGGGAAGGATCCCAATGTTTCAGCTGAAAAAATCGAAAAACTAAGATCTGCACTGAAAAACCTGAAGAATAAAACCTCTATCAGGATCAGGAATGGAGAACTCTTAAATAGTGAGCAGGCCAAGAAATAAAAACTTTCAAGATCATCAAAAATTAAAAAAATGAAAAAAATTCTTCTTCTTCTAAGCATATTATTTATTGCCTCTTTTTCCCGGGCACAGGTAAATGGGTTTACAATTGCAGAATCTTCATTCCCTAATGCACACAATCTGGGGACATCGTTTCCAGTCAATGTGTCGTTCAACTGGACTACATCTACTACATCCGCAGTCGTAAAAATTAATTACAATGCAGCCCTGGTAAATTACGATCCGGGTTGTTCCTCTGCTTTACCATCATGTATGGTTGTATCAAACAGCGGCTCTCAGCTTACCATTACCATGAGCAGCTTATCGGCCTGCACTAACACCGGAGCAGTCAGTTTTAACGTATGCTTCAGGTTCAACTGTCCGGATTCCTGCACAGGCGTGGTAAAACCAGCCGCCTTTACTGCAACGCTCACAGATAATCTAAGTACTACATTAAATTCAAACTGCACCGCCAACGGAATTCTGAACAACATGGTTTCACTTACTCACAGCTTTTTCTCATTTAATGTGATGACTGCGGAAGTAACGTTCAGGGTATGGTTTAACAATCCTGATTGCTTTTTAATCAGAGATCCTCATTTTGACATTGCACTTTCACCCGCGTTGGGTATTATCACATCGGTTTATGGTGGTAATTATGCTTATACACTGTCCGGAAACACTATTACCCCGAACGTTTCAGCATTTACCTCCAATGCAAACGATGCTTTTTTTTATGTTGTAAGGCTTGACTCATGCAGCTTCAAGCTCGCTCAAACGCTTACCTGCAATGTAACTTTAAAAGGCAAAAACTGCGGTGTGGCAAACAGTACCATTAAAGGACCGGTGCCTGCATCGTTTGCGATTCCTTTAGTACCGGTGGCTACATCCAGCATCATAGTTTCTAATTTGTCGGCATCGTCTTCGTCGTTTTCTTATACAGTCAATAATACTGGGAATACCCCGGTAAATTTAACGATCACCAACTTTTTACCTTTGGTGCATTTGAAAAGTTCAACTGATTCCCCTCCCTCCAATTCTGTATTTCAAAATACTTCACAAGCCGGAATAGTAGGCCAGGTCACATATGATGCATGCCCTTTTGCAACTGCCGGACCTTTTCCTTTAATTGGCAATAACGCATCCAATAATGCTGCACCGTCGACAAACACCACAAAGTTTGACCATAAAGTAACCAATTTGTTGCCTGGCCAATCGGTGAGCCTGACAATGTATTATAACCTGAGCGCTTCATGCAGCGGAGCAGCAGGAAACCCGCCATATAAAGACAGTTTAAAAATTGTTTATGAATGTGAATCCGGAGGCGGACCTGTTGGGGGTTGTGTGCCTTGTGGCCATGGCGACACAATAACCAGGGTGATCATTTATAATCCTCAGCCCCACCTGGGTTGTATACAAAATCAGTCCATCCCGGGATGCAAAAACCTGGGAGATACTATCAGCCTTTGTTATGAATTTAAAAATGATGGCGATGCTGCCATGACTGGCAGTGTTTTTAACATTCAATTTCCTTTATGGCTGCAGGCTGTTAATTCAAGCGTAGTTTATACCGGCTTTTCACCGGATCCTACAATAGTGGCTTCTACGAATCTCAAATTTAATTTGCCCGGCATACCCCCCGGAACAAATACTTATAAGATTTGTTTGAAAGCGGTAGTTCAAAGTGGCGCTGTGGGCGGTCCTTACGGTTATTGGTCTAATGTTTCAGGCGGTACGGCGGGTAATCCACAGAATGTATGCTATACTGCTCTTACCATCTGCGCATTTGCGGCGATCGGGATTGAGAAAAAAGTCAAAGGAAGTCTGAACAGCAGTTTCGGGAGCAGCGGAAGCGGGAAACCCAATACAACAGTATTTTATGAAATAACAGTCAGTAATACCGGGACCATAGCAGTAGACAGCCTTATCGTAATTGACAGGATCCCTGCACCAGGGAATCTCACTATCCTCGGCAGCCCGGCTTCAACACCTGTAAACTGTCAGTTCAATATGCAGATGCTTGCAGCTCCGGTAAATATTTATACTGCTTCGTATACTCTCACTCAAAATATATGTACAGGATGGCCGGCAACAGGAACACCCTGCACTGTAGGTGTTTGGGGTGGCGTTGTTCTGCCAGGCGGAGTAAAATTTGATTTTAATATACCATACACTTTGGCGCCCGGGGCATTTTACACATTTACATTTCAAACTCAAATTCCGGCCGGCACTGCCGATGGATTAATAGATTGCAACACCGCCGGATTTATTGCAAGATCGAAAACACCAGGTTACACTATCAACCCGGTTGAAACCAATCCGGTGTGTATTCAGGTATCAAACGATACATGTAATCATTTATGTAATTCCGACTTTGAAGATGAGCAGTTTGTTGCTCACGACAGCCATCGCCTGGTTAGTATGGATTCCGTCTCATGCTGGAAAACCACGGCCAAGGTTCATAAGATCGACTTCTGGGGCGACGGGTACAATGGCGTACCGGCCTATTCGGGCAATCAGTTCGTAAGAATAAGCAATGATACGAGTGGAACACTGTATCAGAATTTTACAGCTGTGCCCGGAAGTACCGTTACAATCTCTTTTGCACATCGGGGTTTGCCAGGGTTCATTAACAAGATGAAAGTTGCAATCGGACCAGCTCCTGTTGGCAGTGGAACGCCCGTTGTTATTGCTACACCCACTGCAAGTGTTACCTCCTGGACAATGAATACAATTACCTATACCTTCCCGAATTCCGGCACGAATTATGTGCTGAGTTTCACTTCTCTCCCTTCAGGCGACACTATAGAATGTGGTAATCTTGTTGACGCTATTTCCGTTGACTGCCATACCGACATCTGCAGTAAAACAGATTCAAGAATAACCAAACTGCCAACAGGCGAATGTTGCTATCTGGTTGAAATATCTAACACTTACCGGCCGGATTATTTTACCGGGATATCCGTTACTTCCGATAACCTTACCCTTACCAACGTTTCTTCACTGAACACCTGGAGTACTATCTCCTACCAGTCGCCCAACCAGGTTGTATTTACTAAAACACCTTCTTTTAACGGCGTCCCCCTCGACACGGCAGGATTTCAATCCTTAGGCGAAATCTGTTTTGCAGGCAGCGGTGTGAATCACATCCAAGTCGATTTCATCGGCAATCCTCCCGGCTACGATACGGTATGCAGCAAAACACTTATCAATCAGGGATGCAGCATCCCGGTCGACACAAACTGCGTTGCCATTCTTGATCTGAAGGCGGAATGTGATACGGGCTCTGTGAAGATGAAGTTCAAAGTGCGGAACAATTCAGCTTTTACAGTACGTGGTTTAACACTGTATTCCCAGACCCCGGATGTAAGCCCGTCTCCCAAATTTATCGGGATTCCTGATCTGCTACCCGGACAAACCTCTGCTTATATAGAGACCGCTCTGATCATTTCCAATAATGCAACCAATGCATGTTTCTTCTTCGCAGCCTGCGATCAGTATACAAAACCGGGGCCCGGAGGTCCGTTCCCGAGCTGGTGCTGTATGGACAGTATTGAGTATTGCGTCAACATTCCTCATTGCGATCCCTGTGATGGCATATCCTTTACAGCAACAAAGAATGATCCCGTAAAATGTTGTTATAGTCTTACCCTGAGAAGCAATTATCACAATGCCAACATCGAATATCTCGAATTCACCGGAATAGGAGGAACACAATTTGCAATTTTCACCGGATGGAACATAGTTCCTCCTGTGGGAAGCAGCCACATTAAGATCAAGGCTCCGGCCGGAGGTATCCCACCGGGGACTTATCCCGATTTTGCTTCCTTCTGTCTTACCGGCACATCCTCTCCCCCTCATATGGTAGTGATCAAAAGTACCGATACCAAAGGCAATCATTTATGTACCGATACCCTGAAGTTCGATTCCTGCCAGATGGTAACACCCAGCTGTGCCAATATCGTCGATGATTCTCTCTATTGTTCAGGAAGCAAAGTCAGATATACCTTCTCGGTGAAGAACAATTCGCCTTTTACCATATACCAGATTGACTACAGGACAACAGACCTCAGCGTGGTGCTCGATTCAAACTACACTCAACCTCATCCGCCAATACCACCAGGTACAACCGCTGGCCCTTATACTGTAACGATAGATTCGAGCAGATTAAATCTGGACAGGTTCTGCATGTATCTTACAGCTCATAACGGGATCTACGATACTGCAACCGGACAGGGCGCTACGGAATGTTGCACCGACTCACTCGGAGGAGTATGCCTCCCGATGATCAAATGCGGGGGAGCCGACACAGCCTGCTGCCAGTTTGGAAATCTGAAGATACCCAATGGGATCACTCCCAATGAAGACGGCATCAACGACGTATTTAAAATTGTTAATTCCGTCTGCTGCTCTTACATCTCCATTAAGATCTTTAACCGCTGGGGAAATATAGTCTATCAGAACGACGATTACAAAAACGACTGGAAGGGAGAAAACAACAGTGGACAGAGATTGGTTCAGGGAACCTATTTCGTACTGCTCGAGCTTCCAAACGGAAGCAAACAAAGTATCTATGTCGATCTCCGGTATTAAATAAAAAAAACTGAAAAATGAAAAAACTAATCATACTTGCATTCATTGGTTGTTCTCTGTTTGCAAAAGCCCAGCAGGAACCACAGTATACTCTCAACCAGTTTAACAGTAACCTGCAGATCAACCCGGCTTATGCCGGTGCTCACGACGATGCAAGCATCAGTCTGAGGTACCGTAAACAATGGGTTGGCTATACCGGCTCCCCCTCAACCGTATGTTTTAACGGTGAAAGTAAAATAATCAAACAGAGGCTTGCATTGGGGCTCACCGTGACGGGCGACTGGATCGGGATCCAGCAAAGCACTACGGCCGATCTGAGTATAGCATCCCAGCTTCGCCTGGGAGATAAAAGTACCCTGTCGGTCGGGATCAAGCTCGGGGTGGAGTTTCTGAAGTCTGACTTCTCAAAGCTTACGAACGTGAACCTTACCGACCCTCTGTATAACACCAGCTCAACGGTATTTATGCCCTATGCAGGATTTGGATTTCTGTTCTTTACCAAAAAGTTGTACATTGGCTTTGCTGTTCCACAGGTGGTGTCATTCGAAAATGTATCTCCGGAATCAAAGATCATCAAACCCCATTATTTTTTATATGGCGGATACAGGGTCGTTCTTAGCAAAGATTTTGAACTCAGGCCTGCCCTTTTAGGCAAATATGTGGCTGCAGCTCCTTTTGAAGCAGATATCGCCCTCGATGCATGGTTCAAGGGCATGGTCGGCCTCGGAGTCTCATACCGCACCATGGATGCGCTAAGCTTTATGGTCAAAGCCCGGTTCGGAAATTTTTATATCAGCTATGCCTACGACATGACTTTGTCTGCTATGAAATCTTATAACTCGGGTTCACATGAAATCTATCTCGGGTTTGAATTCGGGAAGAAAAGCAGCCTTGACAGAAAACAGAATAACCGGTATTTTTAATATTTACAACGATGAAAAAAGTAATACTGATACTGTTGTGCTTTTGCAGCCTTACGCTCTTTGCCCAGAAATCACAGGCCGACAAAAAGTTTAAACTGTACGAATACAGTGAAGCGATTCCTTTGTATAAACAATACCTCGAAAAATCGCCCAACGATTATGAGGCTGCCAGAAACCTGGCCCTGTCGTACAGGTATATCAACAATATTGCAGGCTCAATAGAAGCATACCGGAGTTTATTAAAACTGAAAGATGCAGTCCCCGAAGACTGCTTCGACCTGGTTCAGCTGTTAAGAATCAACGAAAATTTGCCGGAGGCCAGGCAATACGCTGTTCAGTACCAGCAGAAAAATGCGGGTGAAAAAGCCAATAACCTCATCCGCTCTCTTGATATGCATGATGAACTGATGTCGGGCAAAGACAACTACAACGTCATCAATAAAACAGACCAATACCCTCAGTCGGTCTTCTCCCCGGTATACTACCAGGGAGGTCTTATGGTCACTGCAGAAAACCTCTCGGGAGCCAAAAGCGACTGGACCGGCAGGGGATATACCAAGCTGTTTCTTACCGATTTCAATTGCACTAAACTGCTTCCCGTTGCCACTGAACTGATGTCAAGATTCAATGACGGCCCCGCTTCCGTGTCAAGCAACGGAACTACGGTATATTATACAACCATCAATAAAAAGTCTATCCGCGAAGATGACGTCAATACCAGCAAACTGCAAATCTCGGCCGGGGTACTCAAAGACGACAAATGGCAGCCGGCTGATCTTTTTCCGTTCAATAATACCAGTTATAACCTGGCCCATCCTGCCTTGCGTGCCGATGGGAATATGCTGGTGTTTTCGTCGGATAAGCCTGGTGGAAAGGGCGGAATGGATTTGTACTATTGCTCAAAACTGCCCGACAACTCATGGTCTGAGCCTGTAAATATTTCTTTATTGAACACTGCGGAAAACGAAATATTTCCAACCTGGGATGTCTCGGGTAATTTATATTATGCATCAAACGGACTGCCTGGACTCGGCGGACTCGATGTGTTTGTTTCGAAGAACGAAGGCATAAACTTTACAAGCCCGCTTAACCTGAAAGCGCCGGTAAACTCCAGCTACGATGATTTTTCTCTGATCACAAACAACAATCTGGAAAGTGGTTTTATTTCGACCAACAGGTTTGGCAGTCCGGAAACGGATGACATCGCATTCTTTTCGAAAAAAGAGATCCCTAAACCGGTTTTCAAACCCATGGTCAAGATAAACGTGGTGGATAAATACACCCTCACTCCCCTGCCCTATGTCTCGGTAACATTAAAAGACGACAAGAACAACACCGTCTTCCAGGGAATGACCGATCCGAAAGGGGTTTTAATGGTTGAAGACCTGCCGGCCGACAACTACCGGGTGCAAGGTATACTGAATGATGTTACCACTACCATTGCAAACATTGGGAAAGAGGAATTCAGCAAGGAATTAATAGAAAAGACTATCACGCATAACGATCCGCGGTTCACTTTATCCGGAATAGTCACGAATGCCCACGACGACAAGCCGGTTGCAGGGGTAACTGTGAGCTGTAAGAATACTGATTTGAATAAAACGAGCAGCAAAATAACAGCTGCTGATGGCAAATTTTTCTTTCAGCTGGAACAGGCCAGTGATTTTAAAGTCAACGGGGAACTGAAGGGATGGCTGAGCAGTGAGGAGATCTATGCAACTACCAAAGGACTGGACCGGAGCAAGGACTTGTACGTTAAGATAAAACTAAGTATGCAGCAACCGGCAGCAGGAGCGGTTATAAGGCTCGACAAGATCTATTACGATTATGATAAAAGCAATATTAAAACCCGATCGGCCGAGGAACTGGACAGACTTGTGAAACTGATGAATGATTTTCCTGACATGAAAATTGAATTATCGTCTCATACCGACAGCAGGGGAAGCGATGCCTATAATCAGAAACTATCGCAAAGCCGCGCCAACTCAGCCGTAGCCTACATCCTGGGCAAAGGAATATCAAAAAGCCGGATTACTGCCGTCGGGTATGGAGAAACCAGGCTTGTGAACGGCTGTTCAAATGGAGTGAATTGTACCGAAGCCCAGCATCAGGAAAACCGCAGAACCGAGTTTGAGATTGTTTCCTGTCCGTCGTGCCCGAAGAGCTACCTGGTATCTTTCAATGACACTATCAATGGCGGATATGGTTATAAAGATCAGCAGGGGAAAGTGGTTATCGCTCCGGGAAAATACCCAATGGTTTTCACTGATACATTCAGGATCTATGCCTTTGTAGTGAATCCTGAAAAAGGTTTTGTGGCCATCGACCGTCAGGAAAAAGTTTTATATGAAGTCTTTCCTTTTGATAACGGGCCCGATAATGTATCCGACGGACTTTTCAGGATAACAGAGAACCATAAAATCGGTTATGCCGATTCAGCCACCGGTTTGGTTGTGATAAAACCACAATTCGATTGTGCCTGGCCTTTTGAGAATGGGATTGCCAGGGTTAGTATCGATTGTAAAACCCTGACGAGCGGAGAACATTCAACCTGGAAAAGCGATCATTGGTTTTTTATTGACAAGAAGGGACGCCGGCAGACCGGAGGAAACCAATAAAGTGATAACTTTGCCCTCATGTTCAGGTTGATTTTCGTTATTGGCACGGGAAGCTTTGCAGGAGGAGTTGCAAGGTTTTTATTATCCCGGTTTATTCACAGCCATGCCCATACCGGCTTTCCACTGGGGACCATGATTGTAAACATTGCAGGATGTTTGCTGATAGGTGTTATTTTTGGCATTTCCGAGAGAAGTGATATTCTGAGCCCGGAGGTACGGATGTTCCTCACGGTTGGTTTTTGCGGCGGATTTACCACTTTCTCAGCCTTCGCCTATGAAAATATTGCGATGCTCAAAGACGGGAACTTCCTGTATTTTTCTCTCTATACAGGCCTGAGTGTTTTTTTTGGGCTCCTGGCTGTTAATATGGGCAATCTCTTCATTCAGAAAATACTGTAAACTCTCAGCGCTTCGGTTGTCTTGAAAAATAATATCTCCAGTCAAAGGCAAGTCTTATTCCCGCCGTCCAGATAGTCTTGACTTTAGGACCTGGCTGATTTGCAGGAGCTATCACCTTTACTTTACCCGGGATATCAAATCCGCCGAATACCTGTATTACGAGACTTGCGGTCTGATTGGAAGAAAAACTATGAAACGGCCTGTATTCCACGATCGGGAATTCCAACTGAACTGACCGCATTGAAACCAGTACCTGGTCTGGATCATCTTCGCTGCTGATTGGAAAAATGAGCCTGTCGGGTGCTAGAGGAAAGCCATAAAGATAAACACCTACTTCGCGGCCCAGGATAAACTGAAATCTTCCAATAGAGGTAACCATTCCAGACTGCCAGGGAAGCAATCCGCCATTACTGGCCGTGGTGACCATTTTCGTGGCGGCTGCCGGAGCGAACAGATAGAGAAAGGGAGCTACGATAAGAAGGTCTCCTGGAATAAGGAAGTATGGCAATCGAAGACGCGCATAGATGGCATCCCTCGAGGGTATGGCTGATGTCATGGCTCCAAACTGCTTCAGCGAAGGGTCGGTTGCAAACTTCATGGTTGATGCCCCATCCTGCCTCCACCCTAGATCGAGAAACACCAGTCCGTCGCCTGCTTCATTCAGTACTCCTTCAAGTCCGAGTCCGATTCGCAAAGCAATCTCCATGCTGATAATAGCTCCGGCATCATTCTGGTGGCTGTCAAAACCGCTGAACACAGCGGAACCCCTGCCGGCGGCGGTAAGTCCAATGAATGGACCAACTTCTGCACGAAAGCGGGGAAGCTCTCCGAGACCTGTTGCCAGGCCGGGAACAGGTGTTGAAGCAAGTATTCCTTTGAGCATCACGCTCACCGTTGTGTCAAGGATACGCGAAGGCATCACGCTGTTTTTACAGACATTGAATGTATCAGCCCCCGCAGCGAGGTCTTCCGCTGTATTAAACAGCGTTTTGCCCGATCCGTTTGCAGCGTCGAGAACCTCCGAAAGGCTTTTCAGTACAGTCAGAGAAGCTCTTTCGGCATCTTCAGGTCTCATAAAGGCATCTCCCATCAAAATGAGCTTTTCACCAGCCCAGGTCGACACCTCCAGTCCTCTTTCATCGTAATAATCATGTGTGCCTTTGCGCTGGGAGGCATTCCCCCAGGTACCTGAAACGTGGCCCGATGCAAACATGTCCTCCAGAAAATGAATGGCGAAAGCCTCATCGGCCAGAGCCGATAAAATGAGTGCCGACCGTTTCTCAGCACTCATGGAATCAAGTGCAAACTTCTGTGCTTTGAGCAAGGCGCTGAAATGGAACCAACTGTAGGTTCCCATGGCATTCAACTCGGCTCCCTGCTTGAAACAGGCGGTAAAATATTGGTCTGCCGTAGTATTTACATCCGGCCGCGCAAGCATAAAATGAACATTGTTGGAACCAGCCCTGGTCACATATTCAGGGTCTACCCTGAAAAGCTTAAGATCGGAATCCCTGAGTTTGTTCGTAAGTTCGCTCCTGTCGCGCGAGCGGGCAATGCCAACTTTCAGCTCCGCCGCAACACCGGCCACCTTCAGTATCCAGTCCGTTTCAAGGACATTATACAGCAGATTGGCAGGAGATGTGGAATGATCACCACCGATACCAGGCCAGGCGGAATAATCAAGGGTTTTCGGATTATAGTTAACCGAAGTGTCAATTGGCAGGACAAATAGCCTCGATTCGTATCCCCTGCGCGCTAAAGCCCACAGCCGGTCAAGCTCGGCACGGTGGGCCGGATCAAGTTTCTGAATGGCAAGCATCAGAATATCCCTGTGTTCGGGATAGATCCAGGCAAAGCTGCGAAGATTAAAAGCAGTCAGTAAAAGCAGGAGCAGTATTACTTTTTTCATGTCAGTATTATTGTCGTCTGTTTTTCAGGAGTTAAAAATAAGAATTTCCAGTATACCGCGAATCTTATTATTTTTGTGGCCATGAAAACATATATCTGGACTTTGCCTACAAGGATATTTCACTGGCTGCTTGCCATCAGCTTCGCTCTTGCTTTTATTTTAGGTGGCGAGGAGGACTTTCTGAGGTTGCATATCGCCCTTGGCTCCTTTGCCGGAGTACTGGTGCTGTTTCGAATCATCCAGGGCTTCAACGGGCCCCTGTATGCAAGGTTTCGCGATTTTCCGGTCTCAGTTAAGGCTTTAACATTATTTTTCACCAACATGAAAATGAGCAGGTCTGAACATCCCGGGCATAACCCCATGGCCTCAGTCATCATGCTCTCAATCTTATTAGTTGCATTGATTTCCGCCATCTCAGGGATACTGCTGTCGGCATCTGAAGGAACCGGAATATTCGGAATTACCTTATCAGTATCGTACAAGGAAACTTTTGAAGAGTTGCATGATGTGGTTGTTCATCTAATGTTAATACTGGTTGTCATCCATCTCACCGGGATCCTTGCTGATACCGTTTTACATTATGCCCAAGGCACCTTGTTCTCGATGTTCACAGGATATAAAAACATAAAGGCGGAAAATGCCAGCCTCACCCCGGCACAAAAAGTCTTTTCAATATTCTGGATCCTATTACCCCTGCTGACATTTTTTTATATAATGTTATATCAGCCGGTCCCTAAGGGAGATAAAGAAAAAACAGAAGAGGTAAAAGAAAAAGGAGAATCTGATGATTGAAAATAATAAAATGGAACAGGAGAAACAAAGGGTTGCCGGCCTTTCCGTCATTGCAGCCTTTCTTCTTACTTCTTTTAAACTTGTGATCGGTTTGATGACAGGAAGTCTTGGGCTTCTGTCGGAAGCATTACATTCGGGACTCGACCTCTTTGCTGCAGTGATCACCTGGTTCTCGGTAAGAATCTCCGACAAGCCTCCCGACAAGGAGCATCCATACGGCCATGGCAAGATCGAGAATTTCTCGGCCCTGGTAGAGACTTTTCTTTTACTCATCACCTGTGCATGGATCGTGTACGAAGCAGTTAAACGGCTGAGCAGCGGAGATACTCATATCGAAGTTAACGTATTCAGCTATATCGTGGTGGTAACTTCCATCGTGATTGACATCACACGCTCCAGAGCCCTTTATCGTGTAGCACGCAAATACAACAGCCAGGCCCTTGAAGCCGATGCCCTTCATTTCTCAACCGATATCTGGAGTTCGGCGGTAGTGTTACTCGGACTTATATTGGCCCATTTTGGCTGGTTCTTTGCCGATTCCGTTGCAGCACTCGCGGTGGCCCTGATCGTGCTGGGAGTCTCGTACAGATTGGGAAAGCGTGCAGTCGACGTATTGCTCGACCGCAGTCCGGCTTCCGTTGTAGCAAGCGTGGAATCGGTTCTAAGCCAGGCACAGGGGATCCTCAGGTATCATGACCTCAAAGTAAGGTCGGCCGGAGCGGAAAATTTCATCGAAGTCACTATCCATGTCGAAGCCGGACTAAGTCTGGAGAGGGCACACGAAATCTCTCACACAATTGAGAACCAGATCATCAAAGCCTTGCCAAGGTCGTTTGTTCATGTTCACATTGAGCCTGACAAGCACCAGCCCGAAAAAATCGAAAAAGAGGAATAATCAGGGTGCCAGCCTTTCGATGATCCATCCCGATTTTATTTTGCGGTACTGAATCCTGTCGTGAAGGCGGTTCTCCCTGCCTGTCCAAAACTCAAACCGGTTTGGAATCAGCATATAACCTCCCCAATTTGCAGGCCTTTCCGGATCTCCTGAACCAAGATCGTTTGAAAACGATTCATGCATGGCTTCGAGGAAAAGCCGGTCGGGGATCACCGAACTCTGGGGCGAGATGCTAGCGCTGATACGGCTTCCCAGGGGGCGGGAATGAAAATAATCATCCGATAATTTTGCCGTCGCTTTTTTAATTTTGCCTTCCACTCTTACCTGAAGGTAGAGTCCCGGCCAGTAAAACAGCAATGCAGCATATCGGTTTGAACGGAGATGCATGGCTTTCCGGCTTTCGAAATTCGTAAAAAAATAAAACCCTTCAGGCTTTATATCCCTGAACAGTACCATTCTCACCGAAGGCCTACCCTTGTCATCCGCAGTAGCTAAAGCCATAGCTTCAGGTTCATGCCCGCCATTTTGTTTTGCCAGTTCAAACCACAATCTGAACTGCTTCATGGGGTCTTTATGCATCATTGAACAAAATTAATTATTTCCTATCTTTACCGCAAATTATAATTTCCTTATGGCGGATAATAATACTGATGAAGGCAGGCAGGATACTGCTATAGAAAATGCTCCGGCGGCCAGCATCCGAATCCTTAAAAACGGGCCGGCCGTGATCCGCGGCAATTTCACTATCACCGGTGCCGAAGGCGAACCGCTGAGCCTTGACCGGCCTATCGCTTCGATCTGCCGTTGCGGAAGTTCAAAGAAAAAGCCGTTCTGCGACGGGTCACATATTAAATCGGGGTTCACAGACTAAAATTTTAATCTGAATAACAAAAAAATCGTATGATCATAGGATTGCTAAAAGAGGAACTGCCCGAACGCAGGGTGGCTCTGTTGCCCGAAGCGGTGAAAACGCTTACAGGGATGAGTGTAACGGTTTTAGTTGAAACCAATGCAGGCCGGAATGCCTTTGCTTCTGATGCAGATTATATAGCTGCCGGCGCCTCGGTCTGCTCAAAAGAAGAAGTTTTCGGATCAACCGTTTTTATCATCAAGATTCAGCCTCCTGATGCCAAAGAGCTGGGGTTGATGAAAGAAGGTCAGGTTTTTATGGCTGTTTTCAACCCTCTCATCAATACAAGCCTGGTAAAAGAACTCGCTGCAAAAAACGTCACGAGCTTCAGCCTCGATATCCTTCCCCGCACTTCCCGTGCCCAGGCTATGGATATACTGTCGTCGATGGCTACCGTTGCCGGATACAAAGCAGTACTTACTGCAGCGAATAATCTCGCGAAGTTCTTCCCTATGTTCATGACCGCCGCGGGTACAGTGACCCCGGCCAAGGTGATGATTCTGGGAGCCGGTGTGGCCGGACTCCAGGCCCTTGCCACTTCGCGCAAACTCGGGGCCGTGGTAGAGGTTTTTGACGTTCGGGCCGCTGTAAAAGAAGAAGTGACCGGACTGGGTGGCAAGTTCATCGATGTTGAAGGGGCCACCGACGACAAAGCCGCGGGCGGGTATGCCGTTGAGCAGACTGAAGAGTTCAAACAACGGCAGGCACAGGCCATTCATGACCATGCCGTGAAATCTGATGCCGTGATATGTACCGCGCAGATACCCGGGCGAAAAGCTCCTCTGCTGCTCCGTAAAGAAACCGTTGAAGCTATGAAAGCCGGCGCCGTGATCATCGACCTGGCCGCATCCTCGGGAGGAAACTGCGAGCTTACAAAAGATAACGAAACGTATATTCACGGGCAGGTGAAGATCATCGGTAATTCTGCCTTTGCTGCCGATATGCCGTCTGACGCAAGTAAAATGTTTGGTAAAAATGTGATCAATTTTCTCAAACTGATGATCAGCAGCAAAGGTGAATTCAAACTTAACTGGGAAGATGACCTGGTGAAGGGTACCTGTGTAACCCACAACAAAGAAGTGGTGAATGAACGCGTTAAATCAGTAATCAATTAATTCTATATATATGAATGAATTTTTAGCTTTTTTCCTTCAATACAGGGAAGCGATCTTTATCATCCTGTTGTCTCTTTTCCTGGGGATCGAAGTGATCTCTCATGTACCTTCAGTACTTCATACCCCACTGATGTCGGGGGCAAATGCCATCCACGGTGTAGTCATCATCGGAGCAATTATCGTGATGGGCCATGCAAACGATGTGATTTCGATGGTTCTCGGGTTCCTGGCCGTAATTCTCGGCACCCTCAATGTTGTCGGGGGCTTCGTGGTCACCGACCGTATGCTGGAGATGTTCAGAAAAAAGAAATCAAAAAACTAAGGAACTATGGAAACGATCAGCATTCTCGAGATGTCCTATATACTTGCTTCGGTATTGTTTATAGTGGGTTTAAAGAAATTAAGTCATCCCGACACGGCTCGTAACGGGAATCTAATGGCGGCGGGCGGCATGGGCCTTGCCATTGTATTTACTATTCTCTTTCATAAAAAAGACGGGGAGGGCATAGGCAACATTCCCTGGATCCTCGGAGCCCTTGTTATTGGGACCTCTATAGGATGGGTTGCGGCCAGAAAAGTCAAGATGACGGCAATGCCCCAGATGGTCTCCATATTCAATGGTATGGGAGGTGCGTGCGCAGCGCTGATTTCGCTGATGGAATTTCCGAGACTTCAGGAGAAACTGGCTATTGCCGGGGCATCAAGTATGCTGCATGGCGAAACCCTGGCCATTCTGTTCGGACTTACTATCGGTGGGGTTTCGTTCGCGGGCAGTATGATCGCCTTTGGAAAACTCGATGAAAAGATAGGCGATATCAAGGCAAGCTGGCTAAGGTATCTTAACCTTTTCTTCCTGGCTCTGCTGGTGGTCATTGTAGTAATGATCATGTTCAAACAGCCTGTTAGCGGCGATAACACGATAATTTATGTTCTTACTCTTCTGGCTCTGATCTATGGAGTGAGTTTTGTAATGCCTATAGGCGGGGCCGATATGCCTGTGGTCATCTCCCTCCTGAACTCATTCACCGGGATTGCCGCTGCCTGCGGAGGCTTTCTCTATAATAACCAGGCTATGCTCACAGGCGGTATCCTCGTGGGTTCATCGGGAACTCTTCTCACAATTCTGATGTGTAAAGCCATGAACCGCTCACTGCTGAATGTAATTATAGGCGCCTTCGGCGGAGATGCCTCTGCCCAGAGTGAAACGGGCGACAAAACCGTGAAGGAGATAACCCTCAGTGATGCAGCGGTACTGCTGAGCTATTCACAGAAAGTACTTGTTGTTCCCGGATACGGCCTTGCAGTAGCCCAGGCACAACACCTCTGTCATGAACTCGATGTTCTGCTGGCATCCAAAGGAGTTGAAGTAAAATACGGCATCCATCCTGTGGCCGGACGTATGCCTGGTCACATGAACGTTCTGTTGGCCGAAGCCGACGTGCCCTATGAGAAGCTGCTCGAAATGGAAGAAGCCAATAACGAGATGCTCAATACCGATGTGGTTATTGTGATCGGGGCCAACGATGTTGTTAACCCTGCTTCAGAGGATGACCCCTCATCTCCTATCTATGGAATGCCCGTGATCAAGGCATGGGAAGCAAAGAATGTGATCGTCATGAAACGTAGCATGGCCAAAGGGTATGCTGCCATCGAAAACAAACTGTTCTATCATCCAAAGAACAATATGCTGTTCGGCGATGCGAAATCTACCCTGCAAAAACTTATTGCTGAAATTAAAAATCTCTGAAACAAAAAGCCTGTAAAACAAAAAACCCCGCTGTTGGCGGGGTTTTTTGTTTTACAGAAAAAGCTTACTTTTTCTTGGGAGCTTTAGCTTTCTTGATCAGACCTTTTTTAACTGAGTCTTCGTGAGCAACTGAATCGGCCTTTTTCTTTTCTTCGCCAGCCTTAGCAATTGAATCAGAAATTCTCTGCTGTTCAGCCTGTACCATTGCTAATGAATCAGCTACGCGGATTGAATCAGCAATTCTTTTTTCTTCCATTTCTTTTGCGCTTGGGCCGCAAGCATACATGAAAGCTACAGCACCTACTACTAATAATGTTGCAAATTTTTTCATCGTTTCGTTCGTTTTGAATTTGATGCAAAGATAAAGCAAGAGAATCATACGTTGCAAGTTTTTTGACCATTATTTTTTAACATTTTTTAACATATCGCATATCATGCTGATTATCAGCGACAATAATTTTATAATTTTTTAGATATTAACAATCAATAAAGGTCATAAAGACAGTTAAATGCCATAATCGTACCTTTGAGTGATTATGTTGATACCCCTTGCAGAACAACTTCGACCCGGTTCGCTCAATGAATACATCGGGCAGGAACATCTCGTTGGCCCTGGAGCCATACTTCGGAAAGCTATTGAATCGGGAAATATCCCTTCGATGATATTATGGGGGCCTCCTGGAGTTGGCAAGACCACCCTGGCCTATATTATTTCGAAACAGTTATCGAGGGAGTTCTTCACCCTTAGTGCAGTCAGTGCAGGAGTGAAAGAGGTAAGGGAGGTTATAGCCAAAGCCAAAGAAAGCGGTGCCAGTCCGTTTCTGTTCATCGACGAGATTCACAGGTTCAGCAAATCGCAGCAGGATGCCCTTCTGGGAGCTGTAGAGAAAGGCATTATCACATTTATTGGTGCCACCACCGAAAATCCCTCATTTGAAGTGATCTCCCCACTACTCTCACGATGCCAGATCTATATTCTGAAAGTTCTTGATGAACCTCAGCTGCTCAGGCTGCTCGAACAAGGCAGAATAAGGCTTGAGCAACAGCTGGGCATAAAGATCACGATTGACGAGTCTGATGCCCTGCTGCGCATTTCCGGTGGCGACGCCCGCAAACTGCTGAACGCGCTTGAGCTCATTGCCACATCCCTTAGCGTGGGTGCAAGCGCTATCAGCATAGATAACAAAAACACCCTCAGCATCATACAGCAGAATCTGGCCATGTACGATAAAACGGGTGAAATGCACTATGACGTGATCTCGGCATTTATCAAATCGATGCGGGGCTCTGACCCCAACGCGGCAGTATACTGGCTGGCCCGTATGGTTGAAGCTGGAGAAGACCCGAAGTTTATTGCAAGACGCATGCTTATCCTGGCATCCGAAGATATCGGGAATGCCAATCCGAATGCCCTGCTGCTGGCCAACACCTGTTTTCAGGCCGTGGATGTGATCGGTTACCCCGAATGCGACCTGATACTTTCACAGACTGCCATTTACCTGGCCACATCGGTAAAAAGCAATGCGTCCTATCTAGCCATCCGCAGTGCACAGAAAACATTCAGAGAGCATGGCGACCTGCCCGTTCCTCTTCATATCAGAAATGCACCCACCAGCCTGATGAAGAAGATCGGCTATGGCAAGGATTACAAATACGCCCATGATTTCGACAATAATTTCGCCGAACAGGAGTTTTTACCAGAGAAGATAAAAGGCTCGAAATTCTACGATCCACAGGAAAATCAGAAGGAGAAGGAGATAAGAGCGCGTTTAAAAGCGTTATGGAAAGAGAAGTATAAATACTAATCATTATGTACGATGTACAATGTACGATGTACGATTTATAATCCCTGATACTTAATCCGATTTACGAATAACTTATCTTTGAATCACTAATCTTAATTCTGACTTCAAATCTTAAATTTCGTACATCGTACATCGTACATCGTACATTTTAATTCGTAAATTTAAATTCCTATGCTCCCCTCCAACATTCCCCATTTAACCGTCAGAGACCCGAATATGTTTTTCCTCATCGCTGGTCCATGCGTTGTTGAAAACGACATTATGCCGCTTGAAGTGGCAACGCATATCAGGCAGGTATGCGATCGGCTGAACATACCGTTCATCTTCAAATCATCGTACAAAAAAGCCAACCGATCCAGGGGCGATTCGTTTACCGGCATAGGTAACGAGAGGGCCATGAGCATCATCTCTGAGGTTGGTAAAAAACTTGGCATACCAACGCTTACCGATGTGCATTCGGAAGAAGAAGCCGGGTTCGCGGCTGCATACGTGGATGTGCTTCAGATCCCCGCATTTCTGTGCCGGCAAACCGCACTTCTTATTGCAGCGGGCAGGACGGGAAAAACCGTTAACATCAAAAAAGGCCAGTTTTCCTCGCCCGAATCCATGAAGTATGCCGTGCAAAAGATCCTCAGTACCGGTAATGTGAACGTGATGCTGACTGAACGCGGAACCACTTTCGGCTATCAGGACCTGATTGTCGATATGCGCGCCATCCCGGAGATGCAGAAGTTTAATGTGCCGGTTATCCTCGACGTAACACATTCACTGCAGCAACCCAATCAACCAGAAGGGGTCACCGGTGGAAAACCGGAACTCATTGAAATTATGGCAAAGACAGGGATTGCCGCGGGGGCGGATGGGATATTCATTGAGACCCATCCTGATCCGGGAAAGGCAAAATCAGACGGGGCCAACATGCTCAGGCTGGAACTCCTGGAAGATTTACTGGTAAAACTAGTAAGGATTAGAAAAGCCCTTTAGTCCTGGCTATTCAATACTGAGGCTCTTAATACCTCCTGTTTCCTGGTGGAAGAGTACTTTCCATTTGCTCGACGGCAGATTGGTCACCAGGCCAAGCTGGCTGATCAAACACTGCTGTTCTTCCTGGGTATTGTCATCAACCTTCACGGTAACCCTTGCGTATTCAGGTATCCTGTAATAGAACCCACTTGATTTAGCGGTCTTTCCGGCTTTCTGGAGATAGGTTGAAACGGAATGTGTATTGCCTACCCTCTGCACTTTGATGGTTATCACCTTGCCCCCGCCGGGAGCATCCAGATCCTGAACCCCCTTCGACTTGTTGAATTTAAGCACGGGAATTTCGGTATTGATCTGGTTTGGAATAGGAATAAACTTGTACGAGAATGTCATGGTCTTATGAATCCTTACCCCGGTAAACAGCTTCAGGTACTCCCTTTCGAGGTTTTTCAGCTGGGCATCCATAAATTCGAGCGTCTCTTTATTGTAATTCACTTCCTGAAACCCGGTGATCAGGTTGAAGCGGTTATCTTTGATTTTAGAAAGAAAATCAGCCGCTTCCTTGGCTTTCTGTTCAGGTGATTTTTCAACCATCGTCTTCTTCAGGTACTGACGTTCAAGCGTCATAGTATCTATATTTACTTTTCTGCGGATGGTGTCGATCTTTTCAAATACACTGATATCAGTATAATTTCTGAACAGCTCACCAAATGCGTCCTTCTCGAGTTCCAGTGGAGGCTCTTCCGCGTTTAACAACCTGTTGGCGCCGGCAGAAGTGTCTGTTACCACAGGCAAGGTACCCAGTATGATTCCGGCATCGGTAAGCGAAAGCAAACCGGCATTCTCACCTTTCAGCGCTTTATCTCCAAGCTCAACAAAATAGTACTGGTCGGGATCCGGTTCGAAGGAAGTTGAAATATTGATATCAGATATCTTATATTCAATAGTGTTCGACTGAACCACGTTCTTCAGTCCAAGAAAACGCAGGGCATAATCAGCATACGGTCCCTGGTAATTTTCAACCCGGTCAATCTTTACTGTAATATTGACAACTGTTCGCGGAAGACTGTAAAATATTCCTTCGTTAGTCTGGGGGAACGTATTGTTGTCGATATGCACCACGTTGATCTGTGCAAATGCTGTAAAGCTGCCAATCATAAGCAGAACCAGCATCAGCCGGATAAAAAACCCATGGAAAGTCATAATTTCAGAACGTCTTAGTGAATAAACAATAGTTCGCGGTATTTTGGCAAAGGCCACACTTCGTCGTCGACCATCAATTCCAGTTTATCGGAATGATAGCGTATTTTTTCAAAAAAAGGAAAGACATGATGGCAGTACGATTTTGCTTTCTCTTCAGGGTCCTGCATCCTGTTAGCCACCTTGCGGGCTTCAGTCATCTCGCTAACATAGGTCATGATCTTATCGATATGTTCTGATATTTCGGTAATCTGCTCCATTTGATTCTGCGAAATCTTACCGTAAGTCTTCAGATCAAGAACCAGCTTTAGCCCTTTCACATTGTCGACCAGGATATTCTGGTACCTGATGGCAACCGGAATAACATGGTTTGAAACCAGATCGCCAAGAACCCTCGATTCAATCTGTACTTTTTTAGTATAATTTTCGAGACCGATCTCATAATGTGCATGAACCTCGCGGCTTGTAAGCACTCCGGTGCGTTCAAAAACATCCACGAATTTCTTATTCACATAAGCTTTGAGGGCATCTGGAGTATTCTTATGGTTCGAAAGTCCTCGTTTTGCAGCTTCCTTCAGCCATTCCTGTCCGTAATTATTCCCTTCAAACCTGATGGCTTTAGACTCTTTGATGTATTTTTTAAGTATGGTCATGATGGCTTCATCGGGTTTCACTTTCTTTCCCGCGACGGCCTTCAGATCCTTCATAAACTGATTCAGCTGATCAGCTACAATCATGTTCAGAGTGATCATGGCAGGTGCGCAGGAGTGGGATGAACCAACAGCCCTGAATTCAAATTTATTTCCTGTGAAAGCAAATGGGGAAGTACGGTTACGGTCGGTGTTATCGAGAAGTATCTCGGGGATCTTGGGGAAATTTTTAAGCAAGCCGCCATCGTTATCAAGACTGAACTTGAAATTCTTGTCGCTTTTCTCGATCGTATTCAGCCAATGAGTAAGCTGAGCTCCTATGAATACCGAGATGATACCCGGAGGTGCTTCGTTGGCGCCCAAACGGTGATCGTTACCCGGTGTGGCGATGATAGCTCTTAAAAGGTCGGCATTTTCATGCACGGCTTTCACAATATTAACAAGAAAAGTAAGAAAACGCAGCTCCGATTTTGCAGTGTCACCCGGAATCAGCAGGTTTTCTTTTGTATTGGTAGAAAGGGACCAGTTATTGTGTTTGCCCGATCCGTTAACGCCGCTAAAGGGTTTCTCGTGAAGCAATACAGTGAAATTGTGCCGGCTGGCAATTTTCTCAACAAGGTGCATCATCAGCTGGTTGTGGTCAACCGAGAGATTGGCCTCCTCAAATACAGGAGCACACTCAAACTGGTTTGGCGCTACTTCGTTATGCCTTGTCTTTACAGGGATTCCCAGCCTGTGGGCTTCCAGTTCAAATTCCTGCATAAAGGCCATCACCCTCTGCGGAATAGTTCCGAAATAATGGTCCTCAAGCTGCTGGTCTTTGGCCGAAGAATGTCCAAACAGAGTACGCCCGGTAAGAACCAGGTCGGGCCTGGCACTGTGGAGCGCTTTATCAACCAGAAAATATTCCTGCTCCCATCCGAGAGTTGAAAACACTTTGGTTACATCTTTATCGAACAGCTGACAAACCTCAACAGCGGCCTTATCTATGGCATGCAGAGAGCGAAGCAAAGGTGTTTTATAGTCGAGGGCTTCACCGGTATACGAAATAAAAACTGAAGGTATACAGAGGGTTTTATCCATGATAAATGCCGGCGAAGAAGGATCCCATGCGGTATAACCTCTGGCTTCGAAAGTACTGCGAATACCACCGCTGGGGAAGCTCGAAGCATCAGGTTCCTGTTGGGTCAGCTCTATCCCCCTGAATTTCTCAATCCCAGTTCCGCCTTCCACCGGACTTACAAAGGCATCGTGCTTTTCGGCAGTGGCTCCGGTAAGAGGAAGAAACCAGTGAGTATAATGGGTCGATCCATTGCTGATAGCCCAGGCTTTCATGCCGGCCGCTACCTGATCGGCTATCCTGCGATCAATTTTCTCACCTTTTTCTATTGAATTGATAACAGCAGTATAGGCTTCTTCCGTGAGAAACTCTTTCATTGCAACTCTGTTAAACGTAAGTTCTCCGAAATATTCTGATGCTTTTTTATCAGGAAAATTAACGAACTTGGGGACCCTGCTCATGGTCATTTCCAAAGCTCTGAATCTCATGTTGTCCATAGTTGCGATTTACGATTTACGATAATTAAATGGTGAAATGGTGAAATCTGATATCTTTCATCTGCTCAGGTTTTACGTCTCACAATATAAAGTCCTGCAAAAGTAATCAATCCGTTAAGAATGAGAAGTTCAAAACCAAATTTATATCCACCAAATATTAACATTGAGTATCTGCTGATTAAATAACAAACAACAGGTGATATAAGGGCAATGACAGGTACCAGTTTATCTTTCACCTGCTTACGGGTAAACAGTCCGAAAGCATAGAGGCCCAGCAGGGGCCCGTAAGTATACCCGGCCACGGTGAATAACTTATCGATTACAGCCCTGTCGTTGATCGCCCGGAACAGAATAATAACAGCAAGCAGAATTAAGGCAAAGGCAATATGTACCAGGTAACGGATCTTTTCCTTCTGTTTTTCATTCAATGTATTTTTCTGCGGAAGGCCGAGAAAGTCAATGCAAAAGGAGGTCGTGAGCGAGGTCAATGCCCCGTCGGCACTGGGATAAGCAGCAGAGATAAGTCCTATAACAAAGACCAGACCGGCCAGGGGCCCGAGATGGTTTATGGCAATCATCGGAAACAGATCATCGGAGCGCGCAGGCAATGCAATACCTTTGAAATCGGCGAAAAGGAAAAGAGTAGCCCCGAGAAAAAGGAAAACAAAATTCACGAAAACAAGTACCCCGCTGAAAGTAAACATGTTCTTCTGTGCGTCTTTGAGATTGCGACAGCTCAGGTTCTTCTGCATCATCTCCTGATCCAGCCCGGTCATCACGATCGTAATAAACATCCCGCTGAAAAACTGCTTCAGAAAAAACCGGCGGTCGCTCCAGTCGGTATTAAAAATGTTCGTCAAGCCCTTATCAACAGCCTTATGGAACAAACCCGAAAGGCTCAGATCCATATTCTTCGAAATAAGGTATATCGACAATCCTACAGCAAGAAGCATAAACGTAGTCTGAACCGTATCGGTCCAGATGATCGTTTTGATACCGCCCTTAAAAGTGTAGAGCAGGATCAGGATAATAAAAATAAGGACCGTCAGTGCGAAAGGGATATTCCATGCATCGAACACGAAGACCTGCAGCACATTCACAACCAGGAACATCCTGAACGAAGCCCCGATGACCCTTGAGAGAAGAAAATAAAATGCGCCTGTTTTATAGGACCAGAAACCGAAGCGCGATTCGAGGTAGGAATAGATAGACGTGAGGTTCATCCGGTAATACAAAGGCAGCAGAACGGTGGCGATCACCGCGTACCCTAAAAGGTATCCCGAAACAACAAGAAAATAAGAGAACTGGGTCTCTCCTACCCAACCAGGCACCGACATGAATGTGACGCCCGAAAGTGAGGCTCCGATCATACCATAAGAAACGACGAACCAGGGCGACGATTTATTTCCAATATAAAAACTCCGGTTCGTTGCTTTTCTCGCCGTGAGCCAGGTAATAAAAAACAGCAGGGCCGTGTATGCAAAGAAAGCGATGAGGATGGATTTGGGAGTCATTGCAGATGTACGATGTACGAATTACGATTTACGATTTACGATGTACGGATTACGATGTACGATATCTGATAGCGATCTGGCAAAAGACTGTAAATCAGGAAACACATAGTTTATCGTCCTGAATCCACTGCGGATGTGCGGAAGGTCGGATGAGAGAAACACGGTTTTCATGCCAACCCTTTTGCCGAAAACCATATCAGAGAGCGAATCGCCTGCCATGATTGATTGCCGGAACCGTATTCCGGGAAAGCGTTTCCGGGCTTGCAGGGCCATTCCTATGTTCGGTTTTCGGTTGAATGATTTTTCACTTTCCAGTGCCGGACAATAAAACACCGCGTCAATCCTGCCTCCTGCCCCTTCCACTTCAGATATCATCCTCTGGTGTACCTTTTCAACTTCACTGTTTTTCATCAATCCCTTTCCAACCCCCTGCTGGTTGCTCACCACCACAATACGGCCAAACAGACCTGAAACTTCTTTCAATGCTTCTTTAACCCCGGGGTTGAACTGAAACTGTTCCCAGCTCTTCACATAGCCATCCACGATACGGCGATTGATAACACCATCGCGGTCAAGAAACAAGGTCCAGGTATTATCGATCTTTAAATCCTTCAAATTCATGTTGTGCTTTATGATAATCTTCAGGGATCCCGATATCCAGAAAATAGCCGTCAAACGGGAAACCAAACATACGGGCCAGTCCGTAATACCTCTCGAAACAATCTTTTTCTATGGAAAATTTACCCCGGAAGTCAGGTTCCATTAAAAACATCTTCTCTATAATATATACCCCGCCGTTGATCAGGCCGGGACCGGTATTCTCATTTTTCTCTTCAAAACCCGTGATCCTGCGCCGGCGGTTCAGTGTGACCCTTCCGTAACGCCCGGTATTGCTGAGTTTTCTAAGCGCGAGCGTGGCATCGGCTTTGTTGGCAAGATGGGCCTTTTCCAAAGCCGGCAGGTCGATCCTGAATAAACTGTCGCCATTCATCACCACCGCCCTGTCACCATTGATCCGCCAAAACGACAGCCTGATGCCACCTCCGGTACCCAGGGGTTCTTCCTCCACGGCGTAATCGATTTCGATATCACGGTATCTTTCTTTAAAATGACTGCGGATGACATCCCGTTTGTAACCCACGCTCAGTACCGCTCGTGTCACACCTTGTATAATAAGGAAATCGAGCAGATATTCCAGGAAAGGCCGGCCATTGATCAGAGCCATGGACTTTGGCACATCGTTCACGACTGTCTGCAAACGTGTACCAAATCCGCCGGCCAGTATGATTGCTTCCAAGCGTGATTACGGTTTGGGAAATAAAGATGACTCCACGAGTTCGCAGATGATATGGCCGATGAGGATATGTGATTCCTGTATACGCGGAGTGTCGGAAGAAGGCACATTGATAAGGAAATCCACAACATTTTTCATCAATCCGCCACTCTCTCCTGTAAACGCCACAGTATGCATCCCGATCTCATTTGCCACTTCAAAAGCCCGGATCACATTCTTCGAATTACCCGAGGTTGAAAGCCCGATCAGCACATCACCCTCCTTGCCGCTGCCTCGTATGATACGGGAGTATACCTCGTCGTATGAATAGTCGTTGGCCACTGCGGTAAGGTAAGACGTGTTAACATGCAAAGCTTCCGATGGCAAAGGCGGGCGATCATAATAAAACCGGCCTGAGAATTCGGCCGAAAGATGCTGGGCATCGGCAGCGCTGCCACCATTACCGCAAAACAACACCTTATTACCGTTACAAAACGCCTCAGTACACACCGATGCAACATTCTCAATGATTTGAAGCAGATCAGGATTGTTCAGGATCTTCTGCTTGGTGTCGATTGACTGGCGGATGGATTCAAGGATTCGGGACATATCTTTTTAAATGGTGAAATTTTGTTCATTATTTTTGATCAAAAGTAATAATTTCTTCGAATGATTTCCTCCTCAGATGACGGGTGGTATCATCGGTAGAATCGGCAGGGTAGCCCAGAGTTAGATAGGCGATCGGTTCGATATGATCGGGAAGATTCAGAATCTGCGAACATTTTGCAGCATTAAAATTGCAGATCCAGCAAGTTCCGAGGCCCTGTTCAGCCGCGGCCAGGGTGATGTGATCTGCCATGATAGCGATGTCGATGTCAGTGTGATCCTTGCCGTCGGCGCGTCTCCAGCCTTTGCGGTGATCGCCGGTGAAAACCAGAATTACCGGGGCCTGTTTGAACCATTCCCTGCCATACGTTTCAGCCAGTCTTTTCTTCAGCTCCTCATCTCTTATCACATTGATCTTCCACGGCTGGAAGTTAGCAGCGGAAGGCGCGATCCGCCCACATTCCAATATGTAATGAAGTTTTTCCTCCTCCACAGCTTTAGCGAGGTAATTCCTCACCGAGTACCGTGATTTAGCCAGATCCATGAATGTTTGCATATTTTTCAGATATCAGATATTTCACCATTTAAATGGTCCAACTCCTCAGTCCTTTCTGCGTAAAGTCATACCGTTTGGCTTGTCCGCCGAATTTTTTCAGGGCTTCGATCACGGCCGAGCGGGTATTTCCCGGACAATAAAAGAACATAAACCCTCCGCCTCCGGCGCCCGAAACTTTGCCCCCGGATGCACCGTATTTTTTTGCTGTATCGTAGATTTCATCGAGCATGGGGTTCGTGATCCCGTTAGCCATATTCTTTTTGAATTTCCAGCCAAAATCAAGGATCTCCCCTATCTTATCCAGTTCGCCCATCAGCAAGGCTTCCTTCATCATCACCGCCTGTTCTTTGAGCTTGTTCATGGCTTCGAGAGATTTTTCGTTTCCCGACATCACATTCTTTTGCTGTTCTTCGATGATATGGCTTGACAGACGACTGGTTTCGGTATGATACAATACCAGGTTATGAGCCAGCTCATCAAGGTATTTATCGCGGATACGCAGGGGATTTACGATGACTTTATCGTCCTTGAAAAATTCCATAAAATTAACCCCGCCAAACGTGGCGGCATATTGATCCTGTTTGCCCCCTGCCATCTTCAGGTCAATTCGTTCGATCTCGTAGGCCAGATGTGCCAGGTCGTACTCGCCCAGCGGAAGGTTAAGCCATTCGGAAAAAGCGCCCAGAATCGCGACAACCAGGGTTGAGCTGCTACCGAGGCCAGATCCCGGAGGTGCATCCACATAAGTCGACAGCTCGAATGAAAGAGGTTTTAGGGAATAATCTTTCACGATCCTGTTATAAATTCCTTTGATCAGATCAAGATTCCCGTCAATAGAGAGATTCGAAACCGAAGGCAGTTCATAGCGTTCATGCCGGTCGAGGGAATTCAGTATAATCTTCCCGTCGTTTCGCGGTTCAATCGCGGCCGTGGCATACATGCTGATGGTGGCATTCAGGATAGCCCCGCCATACAAGTCAGAGAACGGTGCAACATCCGTGCCGCCACCCGCCAAACCCAGGCGCAATGGGGCTTTGCTTCGAATAATCATGAATCAGTTTCTATTATGCATAATGGGTACGAAGATAAGAAGAAAGTAGCGAAGTAGCGAAGTAGCGAAAAAACATGATGGCAGATATCAGATTTCACCATTTCACCATTTCGCCATTTGCCCAATCGCTTCCACCATCCTTCCCCAGGAGTACTTCTGCTTTTCAATGGCCGCATTAGCCGAGAACCCGGCTTCACTGCCTGTGGTATAGAATTCGAGTATGGCCGCTGCCAGTGCAGAGGGATCGGGCTGAACCACGTATCCGACTTTGCCGTGTGGCACAAACTCGGCCAGTCCGCCTACACCGGTGATGATCATCGGCTTGTCGAAATGGTAGGCGATCTGCGTAACCCCGCTCTGGGTAGCACTTTTGTAAGGCTGGACAATCACATCCGCCGAGCAGAAATAGTTTACAACCTGGCTGTCGGGAATAAAATCGTTGCTCATGATCACCGTCTGTTCCAGTGCATGTTTTTTAATGATCTCATTGTAGGGAGCAGGATCGCAGTAAAATTCGCCAGCGACCAGGAGCTTGATACCGGAGTTCTTTAAGGCTTCGGCGCCGAAAGCTTCAAGCAGCAGATCCAATCCCTTGTAATCTCTGATAAAGCCAAAGAAAAGCGCGTATTTTGAGGAGGAGTCGAGACCAAGTTTTTTCTTTGCTTCGTCTTTGCTGATGGCCGCACCGAAATTGTCGTACAGGGGATGCGGGCACCAGATTTTTGGCTTACGTGCATCGAATGTCTCAAGATCGGCCATCACGCTATGAGACATGGCCACAAAGCCATCCGCAGAGTTAATAAAATAAGATGATAACAGCCGGTCGCCGGGGCGTTTTTCGTGAGGGATGATGTTATCGATCACCGAGACCACCCGGGTATGGCCGTTGCTTCTAACGCGGCGGCAGACGGTCCCCAGGCAGGGTGCCATGAATGGCATCCAGTATTTCACGATGACCAGGTCGGGCCGTTGTTTCGCAATCTGATGGCCAACCGAAAGCCAGTTCAGGGGGTTTACCGAATTCAGCTTAGCCTCTATCGGCAGGCCTTCAGGTGCGGGCTCTGAGGAATACTGGGTTTTTCCGGGGAACAAAATCGAAGGGTACTGCAGACTGAAAGTAACAATTGAAGCATCTGAGCCCAGGCTGATATATTCACGCACCAGTCGCTCGTTGAATGTTGCAAGGCCTCCCCTGAGCGGGTATGCCGAACCGATTAAGACCACTTTCTCCGGGACTGTCATGGTCTGATTACAAGGCTGTGGGAATGGTGAACCGGAAAACAGAGCCGAACCCTTTCAGGCTCTCCACTTTAAGGGTACCCTTGTTAAGACCTACAAATTCCTGGCAAAGGTGAAGGCCCAGTCCGGTTCCTTTTTCCCCGGAAGTCCCCAGGGAAGTCTGTGCTTTATCGAGCCGGAACAGGTTTTCAAGGACTTCGGGCGACATCCCGAGCCCATTATCCTGAACTGTTATTTCCACATTGTTTTCTTTCGGGATCATGATCACCTGCACCTCCCCACCAGGCTGAGTGAACTTGATGGCATTCGAGATCAGGTTCCGCAGAACCACCCTGATCATGTTTTTATCGGCCAGCACGTTAAAAGGAGTGATATTCAGAGCAGACAGTTTGATCTGTTTATCGAGGGCGTATGGTTTGTAAAAGACCATCACATCCTGAATCGCCTCCTCGAGGTTAAAATCGACCGGCTCAGGAACCATGCGGCCCGATTGAACCCGGGCCCATTGAAGCAGGTTATCGAGCAGCCTCAGATAATTTCGCGAAAGATCATGAAGGCTCTGAAGGATCTCTTCCTGCTGCAGTGTGTCGAGCAGGTCCATATCGGTACGTAATACCTCCGAAAGTGATATCAGAGTGGTTATCGGGCTGCGCAGGTCGTGAGCGATGATAGAGAAAAACTTATCTTTGGTGGCATTCAGCTCGGTAAGTTCATGCTTTTGTTTTTCAAGAATATTTTTCTGCTGAAGGATCTCGGAATTCTGCGAAACAAGCTGCTCCTCAATCACGTTCATATCCCTGAGCCGGCGCACCAGGGCTTTCAGTATACCCCTGAAAACAGTATTCTCATTCTGGGTGATCCTGTGAAATTCCTCCTGATCAAAACGCAGAAGAAAAGTATGCGAAAGCGCCGTAACCGTGGCCGACCTTTCCTGCTGGTCGAGGAGATAATATTTCCCGAAAACATCCCCCGATTTAAGAACCGTGAAAATATATTCTCCATCGTGAACCTTAACGCGCCCGTCGCGGATGATATACATCGAATCGCCCAGTTCGCCTTTCAGAACGATGTGGTCCCCTTCCGAAACCTCCATCTCAGTAAGGCTTTCGGCAACCCGGGACAAAAGTTCATCTGGGGATTCCTCGAAAATAAGCACCTTTTTCAGGAACCTGACCCTGCGTTCTATATCTTTTGAATCCATAGGATGTTTAATAATGTATCAGAAGCCGGTTTTCTTTTCAACCAGGTAATGATTTCGGTCAGCGGAGTTACGGCTGACCAGTTCGCCCAGAAAACCCGCTATAAATAGCTGAGTACCCAGGATCATGGCAAGCAGTCCGAAGAAAAACAGCGGCCTCTCGGTCATTTTGAAAGCCTGGTGAAAAAACTTTTCATACGCCAGGTATAGGGCAATGAACATACCACCGGTAAATAAAAAACTCCCCCATAAACCAAAGAAATGCATGGGTCGCTTAGCGAACCGCGACATGAACGAGATGGTGAGCAGGTCGAGATACCCCTTATAAAAACGATCCAGTCCGAATTTCGTTTTGCCGTATTTACGTTTCTGATGGCGGACTACCTTTTCCCCGATTTTCCTGAATCCTGCCCATTTGGCGAGAAACGGGATGTAGCGGTGCATATCGCCATAAACCTCTATGCTTTTGATCACTGATTTGCGGTATGCTTTAAGGCCACAGTTGAAATCGTGAAGTTTGATCCCCGACATCCTCCGGGCCGACCAGTTATAAAACCGGGTCGGAACGGTCTTGGTAATCGGGTCATGCCGTTTTTTCTTCCAGCCTGAGACCAGATCAAATCCATCTTTTTTAATCATACTGTAAAGCTCGGGAATCTCGTCGGGACTGTCCTGCAGATCAGCATCCATCGTAATAACCACATCGCCCGAGGCTTCCTGGAAAGCGACGTTCAAAGCGGCGGCCTTGCCATAGTTACGTCTGAATTTGATACCGCGGATGGCAGGACTCTTTACCGATAGATCTTCGATGATCTGCCAGGAATTGTCGGAACTGCCGTCATCAACAAAAATAATTTCCCAGGAGAACTTGTTTTCAAGCATCACCTTTTCAATCCAGCCGGCCAGTTCCGGAAGAGACTCTTCTTCGTTCAGAAGGGGTATTACAACAGAAATATCCATTTTTAAATTTATAAGGCGGATGTGGGAGCGTTGGGATCAAGCTTTTTAAGAAAAATAGCAGCAATCAAACCCAGGATAGCAGAGACCAAGGCATAAGCACCTAATCCAAAGACCGTCATCAGCCCGGGCGTGGTGAATTTGCGGGTCATGTCGAGAGCCGCTTCGATCTGATCTTCGGTAAGGTTTTTATCCTGCATCTGTACCCTTGCCTGTTCAATGATCTCGTTGATCATACCCGGGTTGATGTACTGAATAAAAATAAAAGAATAAATAGTTACCAGAACCCCGGCAATCATCCCGATGATAAAACTGGAAGTGAATGCCTGACCGTATGTAATAAAGCCATTGCCGGCTTTTTTCCGGTATTCCAGAGTTCCCCATACCATCCCTCCCAGAAGGAATAAATAGGAGATCGAGCTAACCCACTTGTTCATGTAAAGATTTGCAATGTACATAAGCAGACTGTATACGATAACGACAGCCCCGGTGATTAAACCGTACGTAAGGGCATTGACTGCAACAGATTGTTTTTTTTCCATGGCGTTGAAAGTTTTACTGGTTCACTACAAACATACGAAAAAAACAATTTCCTCTTGAATTGGCTTGAATTTTTATACCTTTGCACCGGGTAAGTCTTATACGACCAGCTCCCTACAAAATCCCCCAGGTTCGGAAGGAAGCAAGGGTAAGTTGGTTGAGCGGTGCGATATAAGGGGCTTACCCATTTTTTTTTAAATGGTGAAATCAATAATATGCTTCTGAAGGTACATCCGGATAATCCGGGGGAAAGGCATTTAAAGATCATCACCGACTGTCTCAAGAACGGGGGTGTGATCATCTATCCTACCGATACGGTTTATGGATTGGGGTGTGATATTACAAAGATCAAGGCGGTTGACCGGGTAGCCCAAATCAAGGGGATCAAAAGAGAGAAAGCGAATTTTTCGTTTATATGCCATAGCCTCAGTCAGCTGGCAGACTATACCCGGCCTATCAATAACGACATTTTCCGTCTGATGCGCAGAACACTTCCGGGTCCTTACACCTATATATTAAAGGCCAATAATAACGTTCCGCATTTTTTCCAGAGTAAAAAAAAGAGCGTCGGCATAAGAATACCTAACCATAAAGTGCCCTTGGAAATCGTTGAAAAACTGGGTAATCCTATCATGACGACCTCTATTCACTCCGACAACAGTTTTATCGAATACCCGGTAGATCCTGAAGAAATTTACGAAAGATTCAAAAAACTGGTTGATATCGTGATCGATTCTGGCCATTCTGGCGATATTCCCTCCACCGTAATCGACTGCAGGGACGATGTAGCGGTAGTTCTCAGGCAGGGTAAGGGTGAAATTTCATAAGCTTTATAATTTGTACTTCGTAATTAGTAATTCGTAATTTGTAATTTGTACTTTTTTTTATACCTTTGCACCCTCATTTTTGAGGCGACTCAGTAGCTCAGCAGGTAGAGCATCGCCCTTTTAAGGCGGGGGTCTTGGGTTCGAATCCCAACTGGGTCACAAATGAATTCAGTCAGACAAGAATCTTATTATTCTGTAATTACAGGATCGGGGAGATATATACCTGATCGTATTATTAAGAATGAACAATTTCTTGTCAATGAATTTTTTGATAACGCCGGCGAAAAAATCACCAAGTCGAATGACGATATCATCGATAAATTCAAACAGATTACCGAGATAGAGGAAAGAAGATATATCGATGACCTTCATGTAACTTCCGACATGGGTTTTTTTGCTGCCCATGATGCCATTCAATCTTCGGGCATTGATAAGGAAACTCTCGATTACATTATTGTTGCGCATAATTTCGGGGATGTAAAAAAGGATAACCTGAAATCAGACATGGTTCCGACCCTGGCTGCCAGGATTAAATATAAGCTGGGTATCGAAAATCCATACACCGTAGCTTACGATCTTGCATTTGGTTGCCCCGGATGGCTTCAGGCGATCATTCACGCCGACTATTTCCTGAAATCAGGGGACGCAAAAAAAATCCTGGTCATTGGGGCGGAAGCTTTGTCGCGGGTTTCAGATCCTCACGACATCGACAGTATGTTATATTCCGATGGGGCGGGAGCTGTTATTCTTACAGCTGTAAAAAGCGATGTGCCGTTGGGGATCTTAGGCCATTGTACCCGATCAGATACTATTCAGCATGCCAATTTGCTGAGGATGGAGAAGTCATATAATCCGGAATTCGGAAGCGATGAGATTTTCCTGAAAATGAATGGCCGTAAATTATATGAATATGCCCTGAACACAGTGCCCCAGGCAGTGAAGGATTGTATAAACAAATCGGGGGTTCCCATTGAAATGATTAAAAAAGTGCTGATCCATCAGGCCAATGCCAAAATGGATGAGGCCATCTTGTCGCGTCTTTTTAAACTTTACGGTATTGAAACAATTCCTGTCGGTATAATGCCAATGACCATCTCTTTGCTGGGAAATAATTCTGTTGCGACCATACCGGTTTTATACGACTTGCTTGTAAAAGGAGAATTGGAAGGACACCATTTATCGGGCGGCGATTATTGTGTGTTTGCCTCAGTAGGCGCCGGAATGAACGTTAATGTTATTGTTTACCGTACCCCGTATTAGTCTCTATTACTATCCCCTCTAATGAAACTTCAGAATCAGCATATTTATCCGAGCGAATCGCTCAAACTCAGCAGGGACCTCAAAGAAAAGCAACTTCATCAGCGCTCAAAGATCATCTGGATGACAGGTCTCTCGGGAGCAGGCAAAACCACGCTTTCGTATGCACTTGAATCGGCTTTGCATGGCATGGGGTATTTTATCCAGACCCTCGACGGGGATAACGTGAGGACGGGGATCAATAAAAATCTGGGATTTTCCGACGACGACCGCTACGAGAACATCCGCCGTATTGCCGAAGTCTCAAAACTGTTTCTGAACTGCGGCATCATCACAATCGCCAGCTTTATCAGTCCCACCAATGAAATCCGTGAGATGGCCCGGACTATTATTGGCAAAGACGACTTTATAGAATTCTTTGTCAACGCTCCTCTTGATGTCTGCGAGTCACGCGATGTGAAAGGACTATACATGAAAGCGAGAAGAGGCGAGATAAAAGAATTCACCGGGATCAACGCTCCATACGAAATCCCGGTAAACCCGGCTCTGGAAATACGTACCGACCTGCTGTCGATAGATGGATCAGTAAAGCAAATGATTGATTTCCTTCTCCCGCTTATACAATGCCGTTAATCGTCTGATTTCTTTCTGATCGGAACCACGCCCGACATCTCACCCATCACATTCACGAGATCGGAACCAGTAGGCACAATCACCTTGCTGTTGTCCTTGAGCGAAGTCTCCATAGCCTGGATACGCCTGAGCATCTGGGCATTTCCAACGAAATATTTCTGGGCAGATTCATTCACAAGCTGAATTGCCTGGGCTTCACCTTCGGCACGCAAAATAGCGCCCTGCTTGATCCCTTCAGCCCTGCGGATCTCGGCACGCTTCTCGCCATCGGCCTTGGTTTCAGTAGCAGTTGCATAATCTACCGCGGCAATCTTCTCGTTCTCGGCTTTTACGATCTTGTTCATCGTTTCCTGCACATCCTTGGGAGGATCAATCTCCTTGAGCTCGGTTCGTATGATCTCGATACCCCAGCTGATAGTTTCTTCATGCAGGGTTCCATGCAACTCCTTATTGATCTTTCCACGTTCGCTGTTGGCGGATTTCAGTGTCATGGTGCCAATGATGTTACGCAAAGTCGTACGTGCAAGGTTCACAATCTGGTATTCAATACTATTAACATTGTACTGGGAATTTTTAACATGATCCTCATCCGACTTAATCTTAAAATACACCTGGGCATCGACTCTTGCATTCAGGTTGTCGTTGGTAATGATCTCCTGAGGTTCTGCATTGATCATTTTCTCGGTTATGTTCACCTGGTACATCTGCTCAATACCCGGCATAATCCAATGAAAACCAGGCATGGCAAAACGGTTATACTTCCCTAAACGCTCAACCAGACCGCGGTGGGTCGGGCGAACGATACGGATCCCTGCGAAGAAAAAAAGCAGTACGATCCCGATAGCAACTAGAATAGGAATTTCCATAATATTTGTGGGTTTTGGTTTTACCCATCAAACCTACACCGAAAAAGGCAATAAAACAAGAAATTGAATAAATTTGTAAAAAATCTACGGTATGACCCGAATCGAAACCCCGGCCTCACTGATGGAAATCGTGAACGGCTTCAGGCTAAGCAGAATTATCCTTACAGCCCACGAATTAAGAATATTTGACCATCTGGAAGGAAAATCCATTTCTTCATTCGACATGGCCTCCCTGATCGGGGCAGACAAAAGAGCCACCGACCGCCTGATGAACGTGTTGGTTTCGCTTGGCCTGCTTGAAAAGAGGCATGATCTTTTTACAACTTCCCTATTCGCCGACAAATACCTGACATCCTCCTCCCCTGCCTTCCTGGGCGGTCTCGGGCACGCGGCTGACCTCTGGAGAAAATGGGATACCCTCACCCCGGTCATCCGAAAAGGATCTGCCATTGACATAGAAGATGACTTCAACGAAAGAGGGCCTCAGTGGCTGGAAGCGTTTATCGCCGCCATGCATACCCGTGGTGTAAGCCAGGGCCAGGAACTCGCCTCCCTGCTTGACCTTTCCGGGGTAAAACGCACGCTGGATGTAGGCGGAGGTTCCGGGGCATTCACCTTTGCCTTTATCGAAAAGGATCCCGCAATACAGTCGGTCGTATTCGACCTGCCCAAAGTGATCCCCATAACACAGAAATACATCGACCGCTACCATCACGGCGCCAACGTGACTACCATGGCCGGCGATTACCATACCGACAGCTTCGGCCAGGGATATGACCTTGTACTGATGTCGGCCATCATCCACATCAACAATCCGCCGGAAAACAAGATGCTGATAAAAAAAGGAGCCGACTCACTTGCACTCGGCGGAATGCTCGTGATCATGGACCACATGATGAACGAAGACCGCACAGAACCCCAGCAAGGCGCGGTGTTTGCCATCAACATGCTCGTTGGGACAAAGCAAGGCGACACCTACCCGGCAGATGAGATAAAAGGATGGATGCAGGATGCAGGATTACAGGATATCAGTATCCTCGATGCCACTTCAGGAACACAGTACATTATTGGAATAAAGCCGATCACCATCAATCAGTAAGTAATCCTGAAACGCTTCAACATCAAGTTCTCCAATATTTGACAGGATAATGAAACAACAGGAATATTAATTGTCAAGGTTTTCATAAGACAAAGAGACTATTTTTTTTATTTTTTCACAATAGCTTTCCAATGAATATTTCTCAGGACCAATGCAGTTCGCTGATTTACGATAATTAACTTCTCGGATCCTTTTTCAGCGGCATTTTAGCCATTTTTTCAACCTGCAGGCTGGGGAAACCGAATTCCTCAACGATTTTTCCCATCACAAGATATACCCCTTCACCCCTAAAGGGATATTTTTCCACAGCCTGCGGAAAATGAACCGTATCGAAAAACTGTCCTTCGAAATCGATGAAGGTGCCGAAATGCATCCACTCTTTTTTTACGGTCCGCACATATTTGATGGTTACCAGCAAGCCCAGCATACGTACTTTTTTACCCAGTTTGCCCATCATCTCCCCGGCCATGATCTCGCCCCGGAACGAGGTTTCGAGAAGTTCGAAATATGAATGTGAAACAGGCCAGCCCAGCAGTTCGATCTCGTCGTAAACCTCCTCCACAGAGTTTTGTTCCAGAGCCGGGAGTTCGAATTTCTTTGCTTCAGCGAGGAAAAGGCCCGGGAGTCGTGATACGTGACACGTGGCACGTGACACGTGAGTCGTGGCAGGTGACACGTGAGTCGTGGCACGTGAGTCGTGACTCAGCATATGCGCTTCCCACAGCAGCAGCGTCTTGGGCTTGCCTGTAAAGCGGAATGCCCCGGCCCGGATCAGGAGGATGAGCTGTTCCAGCGGAGGCTGCACACGTTCGATGAAATCCTCGAGATCCACGAAGCCTTGGGAAGATGCGGGATGCGGGATGCAGGATGCAGGATGCGGGATGCGGGATGCGGGATGCGGGATGCAGGATGCAGGATGCGGGATGCGGGATGCAGGATCTTCCATTCGTACATCGTACATCGTACATCGTACATCCTCTATCCTCCTCCCCACCCCCGCCTCCAGCCCATTAATATGGACAAACCCCACGTACACGTCGCTGCCTCTGATACAGGTCTTGTACTCTCCGCGGTTCACGCAGGGCAGATGGATTTTCGCACCACAGTTTTTCGCTTCATTGAAATACACCCAGGACGGATAAAATCCACCGAAATTATTGATCACCCCCACCATGAATTCCAGGGGGAAATAGGCTTTCAGGAACAGGCTCTGGTAGCTTTCCACCGCGTACGAAGCCGAATGCGCCTTCGAAAAAGAATAGCCCGCGAAGGATTCGATCTGACGCCAGACTTCTTTAGTAACTTCTTCGGGGTATCCTGCTTTCCTGCAGTTATCGAAAAATTTATCGACGATCCGCTGCAGTTCCTTCTTCGACCGGTATTTCCCGCTCATCGCCCGCCGAAGCACATCGGCATCGGCCAGGTCGAGGCCGGCAAAATGATGACAAATCTTCAGCACATCCTCCTGGTACACCATCACCCCGTAAGTTTCCTTCAGCTGCTGCTCCATGATGGGATGCAGGTACTTGAACTTATCCGGGTTATGGAACCTGAAAATATACTCTTTCATCATCCCCGATCTCGCCACACCCGGTCGGATGATGGAACTCGCCGCCACCAGACTCAGGTAGTTGTCGCAATGCAGTTTCTTCAGAAGTCCGCGCATAGCCGGACTTTCCACGTAAAAACAACCGATCGTCCTGCCGGCACGAAGGAGTTTTTTCACTTCCTCATCCGCCTTAAAATCACTAATGCGGTGAACATCCGGGATCACCCCCTTGTTTTCGCGGACTATTGCGGCGGTTTCATAGATATGACCGATGCCCCGCTGACTCAGGATGTCGAGCTTTTCGAAACCGATATCCTCGGCCACGTACATATCGAACTGAGTCGTCGGAAACCCCTTGGGAGGCAGGTCCAGCGCAGTAAAGCAGGTGATGGGCTGTTCCGAGATCAGCACGCCGCCCGAATGGATGGTTCGCATGTTCGGAAAATCGGCCATCATCTCGCCCAGCTCGCTGATCTTCTTTATGATATGGTTCTTGTGGATGGCATCCTCCGGGTGCTTGATAAAGAGGTCCATCTCCTGCTTCGGAAGACCATGCACCTTTCCCAGTTCGCGCACGATCGAGCGGTCGCGAAAAGTCGACATGGCGCCCAGCAGGGCCGTATGCTCGTGACCATACCTCTTAAATATATAGTCGAGCACCTCATCCCTCTCCTTCCACGAATAATCGATATCAAAATCGGGGGGTGAAGTGCGTTTGGGATTTATGAAACGTTCGAAATACAGATCCAGCTCGATGGGATCCACGTCGGTGATCCTGAGGCAGTAAGCCACTATGCTGTTCGCCCCGCTGCCCCGGCCTACATGGTAAAATCCCCTCGACATGGAATAGCGGATGATATCCCACGTGATAAGAAAATAAGCCGAAAAGCCCATCCGGCCGATGATGCCCAGCTCATGCCTGATACGATTCAGCGCTTCCACGTTCCCCTTTCCGTAGCGATACTGCATGCCATCCAGCGCCAGCTTTTCAAGAAGCACCTGGTCATCATACACATCGCCCGTGAAGCTCCGTTTGTTCTTGCACTCCCTGAAGTCGAAGCCGATGCTGCAATCCTCCAGTAATTTCTCTGTATTGCGGATGATCTCAGGGAAGTCCCGGTACGGTTCCAGCAACTCATCCATAGGCTTCATCACCTCGTCGGCCGACGCAAGCTGCCCCGGATCCAGACGGCTCAGCAACACATTCTTATCCACCGCCCTGAAGTTCCTGTGAAGTTCGAAAGATTTTTCATCCAGCAAAGTCACGGGAGAGAAGATAACCATGCGGGGCATGAGGTGACGGTGGCGCGAGAGGAGGAGGCGGTTGGCGGAGGAAGGGGGAACGCCTATGAAATGGTGAGATGGTGAAATGGTGAAATGGTGAGATGGTGAAAATATCCAGGAAACGTTCTCAAGGTTTTCAGGTATGTCGGGAAGCGGTTGTTTGCGCAGGTTATGCCGGCTCAGGAAATCATTCAGCTCCCTGAACCCCTCGTTGTTGCGCGCCAGTCCCACGTATAACAGCTCATCATCCCGGCGGAACTCTATCCCGGCTATCGGTTTGATCCCCTTATCGGTACAGACCTTTATAAATTCCATGATACCCGTGGAATTGTTGATATCGGTAAGCGCCAAAGCCTGAACCCCGCAACGCACGGCCTCGTCGACGAGTTTTTCTATCGACAGGGTGCCGTAGCGGAGGGAGTAGTATGAGTGGCAGTTGAGCATGTTAAATGGTGAAATGGTGAAATTATTAGGAGCGTTTGGATTTAAGTTTTCTTTTTATTGATGCGAAAATTCGCAATAACTCCCCAGCTTCATCCTGCAACGCTTTAATTTTCGCCATTTCACCATTTCACCATTTAATTTTCACCATTTCACCATTTAAGATTTGATTATTTTTTAATCAAAACCTCGCCTACAATATAATCATTTTCGCCACACCGCGATAATTTATTAAATAATAAATTTTTTGCTGGTTTGGGTGCAACGGTTCTGTAGTTCCAGGAACTACACATAATGAATGTTTTCAACTACATAAAATCACGGTAAAACACTACAATATATTATTATATGTATTACTTTTAGGCACTTTCTGGAAAATTGTTTTCAAGAGGATTGTAATGGTCTGATAATGGACATCAGTGCCCGACGGACAGTACCGGGCCGTTTCCCGCGGACTCAACACCATCGATTTTTCAGTGTCGTTCTACCCCTCGCTCAGAGCCAACGGGTTTGGAGTGAGATGCGTGAGGGATTGAAGGAAATGGTGAAATAGTGTTCGGCGAAGCCGTAATGAACACAAATAAAATAGACAATTCGTGAATAAATGGCGAAAACCAAGTTTAACATTTAATTAACATGCCTTTCATCAGGAATTACTTTAAATCGCATTATTTTTGTATTCTCATGAGAAGCTATCGGAACATTTCATTTGGAATACTAATTACCCTGGCAGTTCTTTTCTGTTTTGGAATACATGCATATTCAAATTCGGGCATCCGATCATATAACATAGAACTATCGTCATGTTCAAATAATGGTGAAAATAGTTTCAGTTCTGAGATTGATTCATTTGATGACGATCAGAATACTCATTTTATTGGAAGTAGCTCATTGGTGGAGTCTCTGTCTCAAATGCCAATTCCCCGCAACTTCTTTTTGATTAATAAATTCGTCCTTTCTGTCTGGCAACCGCCAAAGATTTCCTAATATATTTTATTGTTTTTTAACAACTCCTTCTTGAGTTAATATTCTCGTTTGTAGAATATTCAAAACTCAATGATGTCAGAGAACTTGTATTAACATGTTATCTTAAACAAAAATAAATACGCAACCATATGGAATTCGATGATTTTTTTGAAAATAAACGCAAGCATCACGGCAATTACAGGGAACACGGATACAATAATGATCATGATGACCATGATAACCATGAAAATAACAGGTATTCGCATCAACAGCAATATCCGACCCACGCAAACGAAAGCCATCAGCAATTGTTTACCATTCTGAATAAGATCAGGAATAACAAAAAACTGAAACTAATTGCTATAATAGCAGTTATCGCGCTATTAATCATTACAATTAGCCTTGTTGTAGCTCTGCTACCTTTGATCATAAAACTTTTCAATTATATTTCACAGAATGGATTACAAAGCATATTTGAGGCGATTACCGGCTTTGTGGACAAACTTTGGAAAGGTTCAGGTAAATGATTTTCGATTGACTAAAATGCTAAACATGGAATTCTTTAATTCACTTCTTGATTTTCTATTACACTTTGATAAACAGCTGTTCTCAATGATCAGAAATTACGGAGTTTGGATTTATGCCATCCTGTTTCTGATTATTTTCATTGAAACAGGAATTATCCTTATGCCTTTTTTACCGGGCGATTCACTTTTGTTTGTTGCAGGCACTTTCTGTGCCGGTGTGATGAATGAAGCCGGGAATACGGCAGATATAGAAACTATTCGGGTAAAAATAAAAAAAACAGAATCCAGGCTTACGGTTTGATTTTTTGATCAATTTTTGCTTTTATCATTATTAACCTCTTTTAAAACATGAAAAATGGAAACCTTAGATTATTTAGACTACTCAGTAAAGCAACATAATATTGAATATTTTATCCATCTTGTCAGAATTGCAAAGGCAGATGATATTGTAAGCACACCTGAATTGGAATTACTGCATAGAATGGGCAAAATGATGAGTTTCGAAGATACGGAAATTGATCAATTGATTGAATCCACTACCAAGTCAGACTATTTGCCTCCATATGAATTGTCCATGCGAAATGAAAGTAAAAAGCTAACTCGAATTTTTCCTGAAAATGAAAATAGATTTTGATCCTGGAACAATAACCGGACTTACAGCGGAAGAAGTAAAAAACATATTGATTACCGATGGGTACAATGAGTTGCCTTCCTCGAAATCGAGAAATTTTTTCACTATCGCTCTGGGAGTAGTAAAGGAACCCATGTTTTTATTACTTGTTGCCTGCGGAACGCTTTATATGTTTCTTGGTGATGTGCAGGAAGGCATCATGCTGCTCAGCTTTGTTTTCGTGATCATGGGGATAGAATTTTACCAGGAAAAGAAAACTGAGAAGGCGCTCGATGCTCTCAGAGACCTGGCGAGTCCACGTGCGCTTGTAATACGCGATGGAGTTGAGCAACGGATCGCCGGACGGGAGGTTGTTACGGGCGATATCCTGATTCTGCACGAGGGCGACCGTGTTCCGGCAGACGCAACTATTCTGTCATCGGTGAGCCTCCTTGCTGATGAATCTTTGCTCACAGGCGAGCCGGTCCCCGTTCGAAAGCTTGACTGGGACGGTAAAAATCCGGGGGCACAACCCGGTGGCGATGACCTGCCATTTGTTTATTCCGGCTCAATGATCGTCCAGGGATCAGGTGTGGCCCAGGTTTCGGCGACTGGTATCAACACCGAGATCGGGAAGATAGGTAAAGCGATCGGAGATGTAAAGGAAGAGCCTACACGTTTGAAGAAAGAGATGGGCACCCTGGTAAAACGACTGGCAATCACCGGATTCGTGTTGTGCCTGCTTGTCATTGTTTTTTACACTTTAACCAGGGGTGATCTTCTGAAGGGATTCCTTGCCGGGATAACCCTCGCGATGGCGATGTTGCCCGAGGAATTTCCGGTCGTTCTTACCATATTTCTGGCTCTTGGGGCATGGCGGATGTCGAAAAAGAAGGTGCTGACGAGGAAACCATCGGCAATCGAAACCCTGGGATCGGCAACGGTTTTGTGTACCGATAAAACAGGAACGCTTACCTTAAATAAAATGACCGTTCATCAACTATATAATGGCAAAGATTTTTTTCAGACCGGTCAGGAAAAGGAGTTGCCGGAAACATTTCACAGGATTGCAGAATATGGTATCCTTGCCAGCCAGGTTAATCCATTTGATCCGATGGAGAAAGCGATTACCAGTTTGGGAGATAAATACCTGCATGGGACTGAACATGTAAACCATGCATGGGAAATGATCCGCGAATATCCTTTGTCAAAAGAACTCCTGTCAATGTCGCGGGTGTTCTCTGAACATACATCGGGCGAGCGGATTATTGCTGCTAAAGGAGCCCCTGAAGTGATTTGCGACCTTTGTCACCTGTCGTCCGGTATCCGTCAGAAATATGCTGGTGCTATAGAAGAGATGGCCGGGAACGGCCTCCGCGTTTTGGGAGTTGCCATGGCAAAGATCAGTTCGGAGGCGCTTCCTGAAAATCAACATGATTTCGATTTCGAATTCCTCGGATTGATAGGCCTTTCCGACCCCATCCGTCCCGAAGTAAGGGATGCCGTTGCTGAATGTTACAGAGCCGGGATCCGGGTAATCATGATCACGGGCGACTACCCTGTTACAGCCATGAATATCGCCAGTCAGATTGGTCTCAGGAATCACGGGACATGCATAAGTGGACCGGAGTTGAAAATGATGACCGAAGCGGAACTTTGTACGAGAATACAAAATGTAAATGTCTTTGCCAGAGTCGTCCCCGAACAAAAGCTGATTATCGTGAATGCCCTGAAAAGGAATGGCGAGATCGTTGCCATGACGGGTGACGGCATCAATGACGCACCTGCCCTGAAAGCTGCCCACATAGGGATAGCCATGGGCGAAAAGGGAACAGATGTCGCCCGGGAAGCTGCTTCACTCGTTCTGCTTGACGACAATTTTGCATCGATCGTTGCCGGTAACGCCATGGGGCGCCGGATTTTCGACAACCTGCAAAAGGCGCTCGGATACATCTTTGCCATCCATGTTCCCATTGCCGGACTTTCCCTTATTCCCATCCTGCTGATGGACCTCCCGCTTATCCTGTGGCCAATCCACATCGTGTTTCTTGAACTAATCATAGATCCTGCCTGTTCAATGATCTTCGAAGCAGAGAAAGAGGAGAAGAATGTCATGGATCGTCCACCCCGGGATATAAATGAACGTTTTTTTGGTTATAAAAAGATCATCCTCAGCTGCATGCAGGGAGTCGGGATCCTTGTTTTTGTCATGGGCATCTATTTGTACAGCCATTATAGCGGACACACCGAAGGTCAGGTGCGTGCTATGTCGTTCATTACACTCATTGCTGCTAACATTGCATTTATCCTCTCGAACCGCTCCTGGACCCGCAGTATTTTTGAATTGCTTACCATCAGGAATAAGGCAGCAGTTTGGGTGATAGGGGCCGCTATTATGTTTATGATCCTAATCATGAATATTCCTTTTTGTCTGAAGATGTTCCAGTTCGAAAAGCCAGGAATTGCAGATACCCTGATATGCATCGCTGCCGGCTTGCTTACGATCACCTGGTTCGAGGTATACAAGGCTATTATCATCCATCGCTCAAAAGAGTTAACATAAATGGTGAAATATCGTATAAAATAGTATCATATCGTATCATTCTGTGAAATTTGTATATTTGTATCATGGATCCAAACGTATATACATTTTCAATTCATCTTGACTGGAAACTTATAGGTTTCATCAGTCAGATTGATCGGTTTGATGCTTCCTGGGCCTCAATAGAAAGAAAAGAGGGCCAGACTTTAAAACAATTGAAATCGATTGCGACTGTCAGAAGTGTCGGAGCTTCAACAAGGATCGAAGGGTCAAGGATGAATGATGAAGAGGTGGAGGTATTGCTCAAATCCATTGATATAACAAAACTTGAAGACAGAGACTCTCAGGAAGTAGTTGGTTACTTTGAAACGCTGGACCTGATATCAGAATCTTACCGGGACATTGGAATAACTGAGAGCAGCGTTAAAAACCTGCATAATATCCTGATGAAATACAGCATACAAGTGGGTTCAATACGTTAGTTTTGAACATGAAATTGAAAACAGGAAATCAGAGTATTACAGGGTGCTGAGGAGTTGTCAGGCACAACGCCCGAATGAAAATGTAACCGACTGGGTGATTTTCTTTTTTGATGCATTAAAAAATGTTCAGGATCATCTAATGCAAAAACTGAAGATGAAAGGTGCTGAAAATCAGCTATCACCCAGAGAAAAGGCAATTATCACCTTCATCGGGAACTACCCCGGGTGTAAATCGGGTGATATTGCTAAAAAACTTGGTATACCAAACCCTACAATAAAAAGGATCCTGCCTGATCTGATAGCAAAAAATATGATCGAAAGGCATGGTGCAGGACCGGGAACAAATTATTCGACTGTATAGAACACACTCTCCGCCATCCGCCATCAGATAACCGATACCCCCCTCCTGATTATCTTCTGCCCATACTTGTTGCGAACCTTGTCGAGCGCCTGGTAAAGGCTGATCATCCCGTTGCTGTCCTCAAACATGTTCAACTGCGGATTTCCTGCTACCAGTCCGCTGAAACGTACTCCGATCAGGCGGATCAGCATGCGGCGCTGGTACAGCCGGTCGAACAGCTCTTTCACCAGCGGTATCAGAATATGGTCGAAAGCTGTGTACGGGATCGATTTCTGAAGGGTGTGGGTATCGAAGTTCGAATACCGTATCTTCACCGTAACACAGGAAGTGAGCTTCTGCTGCGCCCTCAGCTCGAAAGCGATCTTCCCGACCATCTTCACCAGCTTCTCCTTCATCATCACAACGTCTATCGAATCCTGCTCAAACGTCGTTTCGGTACTCACCGACTTGCTCTCCGAATACGGCACCACCGGCCTGAAATCCTGTCCGTTGGCCTTCTCCCATATCACGATCCCGTTCTTCCCCATCACCCTCTCCATCATCTCCACGGGGATCTTGCTCAGGGTGTCTATATTTACAATGCCCATAGACCTCAGCAGGCGGTAGGTTTTGTCGCCAATCATCGGTATTTTCCTGATCGACAGCGGAGCCAGGAACGGCTTCACCACCTCCCGCTGCACCTGCAATTCCCCGTTCGGCTTGGCCTCGCCCGTGGCGATCTTCGAAACCGTTTTGTTCACCGAAAGCCCGAACGATATAGGCAACCCGGTATTTTTTATAATGCTCTGCCTGAGCTCATGCGTCCATTGAAGAGTCCCGAAAAAACGGTCCATCCCCGTCATGTCTATATAATGCTCATCGATAGACGCCTTTTCGTACATCGGTGCCTTCTCGGCAATGATATCAGTAACATCATGCGAATACTTAGAATACAGCTCCATGTCGCCGCGAACGACCACCGCATCACGGCAAAGCGTACGCGCCATCTTCATCGGCATCGCCGAATGTACCCCGAATTTCCTCGCCTCATAACTGCAGCTCGCCACCACCCCCCGGTCGGAAGTCCCCCCGATAAGCACCGGCTTCCCCACCAGAGCAGGATTCACAAGCCTTTCCACCGATACGAAAAAAGTGTCGAGGTCAAAGTGGACGATGTTGCGGGAGAGAGTTAACATAAATGGTGAAATGGTGAAATGGTGAAATGGTGAAATGGTGAAATGGTGAAATGGTGAAATGGTGAAATGGTGAAATGGTGAAATGGTGAAATGGTGAAATGGTGAAATGGTGAAATGGTGAAATGGTGAAACCATTAACTCCGTTTGGCCTTCATTTTCCTTTTGATTGATGCAAAAAGATGTAACAGTTCTTCCGCTTCTTTTTTCAGGCTGTTAGTCTGGCTAATTGTAAGCACTCCTGTATCAATCATGAAATCCAGCCAAAAAACAGTTTCGTCACATTCTTCAACAACAATACATATCTTTGAGTAAAACTCTGCATTCGATCTGCCCCGGGCTGCAGAGCCGAAATTGGCAGCAACCGATGAAGAACTCCGTAAAAGTTGCTTTGCAGAAATAAAGCTCAATCCATTCATCCTGACATCCTGCATCATTTTGTAGACATTTATCGCAAAAAGCCTGGTCCTGTCCCTCATCTGCTGATTGAAATGTAAAACATCATCTTTCTCCATAAATCGTTTATACTTTATCCGCCATCCCTCAAAAAGTGATATGGTTTTTTAAATATTTTTCACCATCTCACCATTTCAGATTAATTTCTCGTCAAACTTGCGATTACAATATAATCATTATATTTGCAACACCAAAATCTTTTATTATGTTTTTCGGCTCGAACATTAAGTTTTTACGCAGGCGGCGCGGCCTTACCCAGGACGACGTGGCCGACAACCTTGAGATGAAACGCTCAACCTTAAGTGGTTACGAAAACGCCATCGCCCAGCCGGGCTTTGAATCCCTCGTCACCATGTCGAAATATTTTAATGTAGCTATCGACACCCTCATCAAAGTCGACCTTTGCAGCCTGCCCGAAAGCCAGGTACGCCAGCTCGAAAGGGGCTACGATGTCTTCATCAAAGGTTCTAACCTCAGAATACTGACCACAACGGTGGGCCAGGATAACGAGGAAAACATCGAGCTGGTCTCCGAAAAAGCCAAAGCCGGTTATGCCACGGGCTTTGCCGACCCCGAATACATCAGCATCCTGCCTACTTTCAGACTGCCCTTCCTCTCGAAACAAAAGAAATACCGCAGCTTCCAGGTGAGCGGCGACTCCATGCTGCCGATTCCCAGCGGCGCTTATGTTACCGGGATGTTCCTTCAGGACTGGAACACGATCCGCGATAAGGATGCTTATATTATTTTGACGGCGGATGAGGGAATAGTGTTCAAAGTGGTTGAAAATAAGCTGAAGGAGTCGGGTATGCTGAGGCTCCATTCCCTGAACCCCGTGTATGAACCTTATGACCTGCCCGTAAACAACATCCGAGAACTGTGGCAATTCGTACACTTCATCAGCCCCAAAATACCTGAAAACCAGGAAAATGAAACCAAAATTCTGCTTGAGACCGTGAAAAAGCTAAAAAAAGACGTGCAGGAAATACAGACCCGGCTCCAGATTTAATTTTTTCTGACTTTTCTCAGATTATCTTTTTATATTTACATTTGCATAACAAAAAACGATAATTCTAATTAAAATTATTAAGATATGAAAGTCACCATCGTTGGATCCGGCTACGTTGGGCTTGTTACCGGCACATGTTTTGCTGAAGTCGGTATTGAAGTAACCTGCGTTGATATTGACAAGAAAAAGATTGATAACCTCAACGAGGGCATCATACCTATATATGAGCCCGGTCTCGAGGAAATGGTTCACCGCAACATGAAAAAAGGCAGGCTTAAGTTTACTACCAGCCTCAAAGATGCTCTGGTTGAATCTGAAGTGATCTTCAGCGCCGTCGGTACGCCTCCCGACGAAGACGGCAGCGCCGATCTTCAGTATGTACTCTCTGTAGCCCGCGACTGCGGAAAATACATGAGCGATTATATCCTCATCGTAACCAAAAGCACCGTACCTGTTGGCACAGCCGAAAAGGTGAGAAAAGCCATTCAGGACGAACTCGATAAACGAGGGGTCGCTTTGGAATTTGATGTTGCTTCCAACCCTGAGTTCCTTAAAGAAGGGGCTGCCGTGGATGACTTCCTCAAACCCGACCGTATCGTGGTGGGCTGCGACTCACCCAGGGCCGAAGAACTGATGAAAGCCCTGTACAAACCGTTTACACTGAACGGCCACCCGGTTATTTTTATGGATATTGTATCGGCCGAAATGACCAAATATGCCGCCAATTCTATGCTGGCTACCAAGATCAGCTTCATGAACGATATAGCAAACCTCTGCGAAATCGTGGGCGCCGACATCAACATGGTGAGAAGAGGCATAGGTTCCGACTCCCGCATCGGAAATAAATTCATCTATCCCGGCGCCGGTTATGGCGGAAGCTGTTTCCCAAAAGATGTGAAAGCCCTGATCCATACAGCCGAAGATTTCCACTATTCCCTCAGGGTGCTCATAGCTGTTGAAGAGGTGAACGAAGATCAGAAATCGGTCATGTTCAACAAAATCAATACTTATTTTAAAGGCGACCTCAAAGGAAAAACCGTGGGCCTCTGGGGGCTGTCATTTAAACCCCAGACCGACGATATGCGCGAAGCTCCATCGCTCGTGATCATCAAAAAACTGATGGATGCCGGCGCCAAAGTCAAAGCCTATGACCCGGTTGCCATGCATGAAGCTAAACGGATCCTCGGCGATACCATTGAATATGCTGCCGACCAGTACGACGCTCTCATCGATGCCGACTGTTTGCTTATGATCACTGAATGGCCGGAATTCAAATTCCCGAACTTCAACGTCATGCGCAAACTGCTTAAAACAGCAGTCATCTTCGACGGACGTAACATTTATGACGTCACCGAAATCAAAAAGAAAAATTTTGATTATTTCTGCATCGGTGTAAACACAACAAAGTAAGTAATATGAAATAGAAGGGACCTGACAGTTAAATTATTGCTGTTAGGTCTTTTCATTTAATTCCTGAAGGTATGATAAGAAAGAAGATTTTAGTCACCGGTGGTGCAGGGTTCCTGGGATCCCACCTCTGCGAAAAACTGTTGAACCAGGGGCATGAAGTGGTGTGTATGGACAACTATTTCACCGGACAAAAAGAAAATGTGGTTCACCTTCTTAAGAATCCCTATTTTGAACTGATACGGCATGATGTGACCATGCCCTTTTTTATTGAGGTAGACGAAATCTACAACCTGGCCTGCCCGGCCTCCCCGGTACATTATCAGTATAACCCCATCAAAACCGTGAAAACTTCGGTGATGGGCGCCATTAACATGCTCGGCCTGGCTAAACGAATCAACGCGAAAGTGCTGCAGGCCAGTACCAGTGAGGTGTACGGAGATCCCGAGATCCACCCCCAGACCGAAAGTTATTGGGGACATGTTAATCCCATCGGTCCGCGGTCTTGCTACGACGAAGGTAAACGGGTGGCCGAAACGCTGTTCGTGAATTACCACAAACAAAACAAGGTCAGAATCAAAATCATCAGAATCTTCAACACTTACGGGCCCAGGATGAATCCCGACGACGGCCGGGTGGTTTCCAACTTCATCGTTCAGGCCCTCAGGGGACAGGATATCACCATTTACGGTGATGGCACTCAAACACGGTCTTTCTGTTATATGGATGACCTGCTCGAAGGTATGGTTCGCCTGATGAACTCCCGCGAGGATTTCACCGGACCGGTCAACATCGGAAATCCCGGCGAATTCACCATGATAGAACTTGCCGAGAAAGTAATTCAGCTCACCAACTCAAAATCGAAGCTGGTTTATATGCCACTTCCGACCGACGACCCCCTGCAAAGACAGCCCGATATCACACTCGCTAAAAAAGAACTTGGCTGGGAACCAACCATACCGCTGGAAGAAGGCCTGAAAAAGACGATTGAATACTTTAAGACAATAGTCAAGTAGATATCAGATATTTCACCATTTATTCACGAATTGTCTATTTTATTTGTGTTCATTACGGCTTCGCCGAACACCATTTCACCATTTAATTTTCACCATTTCACCATTTCACGATCTAATATATGAAAATCCTGATCACCGGCGCCAAGGGCCAGCTTGGAAATGAGCTGAGACTGCTGGGAACAAACTACCCCGATTACGAGCTTATATTTACCGATGTAGATGAGCTGGATATATCGGATATGCAGGCTGTTTCTGCTTTCTTTGAAAAGCTGCAGCCGGATGTCGTTGTGAACTGCGCCGCCTACACTGCCGTTGATAAGGCGGAAAAGGAACCCGATCTGGCTCTGAAAATCAACGCGCTCGCCGTTCGTAACCTTTCGAATGCATGCGGGGAATTCGACGCTTTGCTAGTACACGTCTCAACCGATTATATCTTTAACGGAAAAGGACACCGACCATACGTTGAAACCGATACCCCCGCACCGGGCTCCAGCTACGGAAAATCGAAATATGCCGGGGAAACCCAGATGCAGAGCAACTGCAAGAACGGGATCATTCTGCGTACATCGTGGCTGTATTCCGCCTTTGGAAATAATTTTGTGAAAACCATTCTGAAATACGGAAAAGAAAGAGGGACCCTGAACGTGGTGTTCGACCAGATCGGCTGCCCCACCTATGCCAAAGACCTGGCCTCAGTCATTCTTGAGATTATTCCGAAACTGAAAGATCATCAGGGTGTTGAAATATTCCATTATGCCAATGAAGGAGTCGCATCGTGGTACGATTTTGCAAAAACCATCATCGAATTTTCAGGCATCCAATGCACGATCAATCCTATTGAAACCAAAGACTACCCCCTTCCTGCCCCCCGCCCCTTCTATTCGGTGCTCAATAAGGCGAAGTTCAAGGAAAGGTTCGGGATCGCAATTCCTTACTGGAGAGATAGCGTCGTGGATTGCATAAAAAGATTAAGTAGCGGATAGCGAAGTAGCGAAGTAGCGAAATGGATTACAGATAGCAGATAGCAGATGGCGGGTGGAGCGTAGGGAGCATTTTGCAAAAGCCGCCTCAGGTGAGCGCAGCCAACGGGATGCAGGATGCGGGATGCGGGATGCAGGATACAGGATGCGGGATGCAGGATACAGGATGCGGGATGCGGGATGCAGGATGAAAGAAATTACGTGAACATTTAGAACTATGAACATTTCGCCATTTCACCATTTCACCATTTCACCATTTCACCATTTATTCACGAATTGTCTATTTTATTTGTGTTCATTACGGCTTCGCCGAACACTATTTCGCCATTTCACAATTTAATTATGGACCAACTTACATTAGCAAAAGCTTACGCCTGGACCACGGGCAACTTCGATGAGGACACCAAGTCGAGGGTTCGCAAGATGATTGAAACGAATCCGGCGGAAACAGCCGACTCTTTTTACCGTATTCTCGAGTTCGGAACGGGCGGACTTCGGGGCGTGATGGGCGACGGCACAAACCGTATGAATAAATATACCGTGGGTATGACTACCCAGGGCCTGGCAAATTATGTGATGCAGATGTTTCCCGGTATCGGCCATAAGATGGCGATCGCTCACGACAGCAGGAATAACAGCAGGTATTTTGCTCAGATCACGGCCGAAGTGCTTGCCGCGAACGGATTCACGGTTTACCTGTTCGATGACCTCCGTCCTACCCCGGAGCTTTCGTTTGCTGTGAGGCAACTGGGCTGCCAGAGCGGGGTTATGATCACCGCTTCGCACAACCCTAAGGAATACAACGGGTACAAGGCTTACTGGGACGATGGCGCTCAGTTTATTGCTCCTCATGATGAAAATGTGATCAGGGAGGTGGAGAAAATATCTTCTATTGACCAGGTGAAATGGCAGGGCTATAAGGAAAACATCATCAGCATTGGCCATGATATTGATGAAGCTTACCTTGCAAAACTTAAAACGCTTTCGCTCTCCCCGGATGTCATCCGCCAGCAGAAAGATTTAAAAATAGTATATACTCCGCTACATGGAACCGGACGTACTCTCGTTCCGGAGATCCTGAAGCGCTATGGGTTTGAGAACATTTACCCGGTTCCTGAACAGATGATCGCCGATGGTAATTTCCCGACCGTTCACAGTCCAAACCCCGAAGAACATTCGGCTCTCGACATGGGGATTCAACTGGCCGAAAAACTGAATGCCGACCTGCTGATGGCGACCGACCCCGATGCCGACCGGGTAGGAATTGCCGTTCGCGACGATTCCAACCGCATGATCCTCCTGAATGGAAACCAGACTGCATCGCTGCTTTTTTATTATGTGTTAACCAGGTGGAAGGAACTCGGGAGGTTAGATGGCCGTCAGTTCATCGTTAAGACTATTGTGACTTCGGAATTGCTGAAGGATATTGCTGTTTCTTTCGACCTGAAGTACTACAATGTGCTCACGGGCTTTAAATTTATTGCCGATGTTATAAGACAGACGGAAGGCCTTGAGGAATTCATTATCGGTGGGGAAGAGAGCTATGGCTACCTGGCCGGCGATTTTGTACGTGATAAAGACGCCGTGGGAGCCTGTGCCCTCATCGCCGAAACTCTGGCATGGACGGCCTCGCAGGGCAAATCGCTCTACGACCTGCTGCTTGAGATCTATGTAAAATACGGGTTCTATAAGGAGTCTCTGCTCTCGGTGACCCGCGCAGGACAAGCCGGGGCCCTGGAAATCAAAGAAATGATGATAAACTACCGTGCCAATCCGCCTAAAGAAATCAATGGCAGCATGGTGGTTATGATCAAAGACTATGACTGCCTGACCGAAAAAGACCTGATCAGCGGCAAAGAAAGTGTTATCCTTCTTCCGAAATCAAACGTTCTTCAGTTTTTTACTGCGGATGGCAGCGTGATCAGCGTGAGACCGTCGGGGACTGAGCCAAAGATCAAGTTTTATTTTGGAGTTCGTGAACCCCTGAGCAGCAGATCAGCTTTTGGGGAAACGGAGAAAAAGCTTAACGAAAAACTCCAGGGAATAATACATTCTCTTAAATTAAAGTAAAGCCGGCAATACAGCCATGAAACGCAGGGGCAGAAAAGCAATGAAATCTGGTATTCTGTCTCTGTGCTTTTTTTGTATTATTTCGTCCTTAACTCTTCAGGCGCAGCTCCCCGAAAAAGAGCAATCTATACTTGCACCAAAAGACGACAGCGTTGTCAAAGGCACCCTTGTAAAAAAAACAAAGATTTTTTACGACTCTGTTTTTCTGCGTTTTAACCGACACAAGATTACCAAATTATTATACAGCCTCGCGTTTGTAGCCCCTCAGATGAACACCCTGCCCGATTCGGTTCAGGCTTTAGCCAGCGAAAATCCTTATAAGGAATACGAAGGTAAAATCATCCGGCACATTCATGTTCTTTCCCTCGATCCCTTTGGTCCAACGGTCATTGATACGGCAAGAAAACCGGCCGGAGGCATTGGAAAATTTCTGAATCTGATACATATTCAATCGGCTCCCTTCGTGCTTCGCAAGATGATGCTGATTCGTGAAGGCCAGGCGCTTGACCCCTTTGTAATGGCCGATCAGCAACGTCTGTTAAAAGACCTGAGCTATATTGATGATGCCAGAGTACTTGTAATTCCTGCCACAAGCGAGGATTCGGTGGATGTGCTTGTTGTGACTAAAGACGTGTGGTCTATTGGTGTTATTGTACCGACTATCACTCCCCAAAAAGTACGGTTCCGAATCTTCGACGCTAATTTTGCCGGTCTGGGTGACCGCCTTGCGCTTAACCTTTCCTTCGCAGCAAGCCGGGCTCCTTTTGCCAGGTTCGACGGGTTCTCTTATACGTATACGAACATAATGGGGACATTCACCGATGCCACGATCAATTATTATAAAGATGACATTCAACAGGTAAATGTTGGTTTCTGGCTTGACCGGGCGTTTGTCACCAACCGTACAAAATATGCCGGAGGTGTATCCTATCAATACAATAAACTTGCCTACGGGCCTGATGAAGACAACCCCCTTTACACTAAGGCAAACTCGGGCTACCTATGGCTCGGAAGGGCCTACCAGATCGCCGAGTATAAAGTTCCGACCCGCTTTATCGTTTCTGGCTGCTTCCAGTCAACCGCGTATCTTCAAAGACCCTCGATTGCCCTGGATTCCAACAGCGGCTATTATGATGTGACACAGCTCCTGGCCAGCGTTTCATTTTCGCGGAACAACTATTACCTGATCGATTACTTTCTGAATTTCGGTAAAATTGAAAATATACCATATGGGAGACTGATGCAGTTTACTTTCGGTCCTCAGCATACCAACTTTTATACCCGCTTATATACAAGGCTTACATACTTTCAGGGTAATTTTATTAAAAAATTCGGCTACGTTCAGGGAGGTGTTGATCTGGGTATGTTTTTCAACCAAAGGACCTTTGAAGACGGGGTATTTACTGCCAGACTGAATTATATGAGTTACCTGTACTTCACTCCAGATAAACGATACAAATTCAGGACCTATATCTTCTCAATATACCGCCAGGGCTTTCTGCGCCGCACCAACAATAACGATTTTGCTTTTATCAACCAGGATTTACATATCAATAATTACGATTCTGATACGGTATTCAAGGGGGTGAACTCCATTGCCTGCTACTTTGCAACTGTTGCATTTACTCCCTGGTATTTCTATGGCTTCAGGTTCGCGTTTACCGGAATGTTTGCAGGTGGTTTTAAAAGCGATGGCTTCTCGAAACTTTTTCAGAACAGGTTTTTTGCCGAGCTCGGCGTTGGCTTGCTGATCAAGAACGACAACCTGATCTTCCCTACCTTCCTTTTCAACATCTATTTCTATCCTACTCCTGCAGTTGGCGTACCCTGGCTACAGTGGAATTTCTCAGAAACACCCAATCTGCAGATGAAAGATTATAACCCATTGGTTCCATCAGTAGAAACATTAACACAATAAATTCAAACGAAAAACTTGATTATATTTGCATCAAAGCATGAATTATGATCGACAGGCAGAAATTAAATGAGAACTTCCAATATTTCGATAATGAAACCATTATTGAAATTATTGATATTTTCTTCGAGGAATATCCCGACCGGGTTGAAAAGATGACGAAAAATATTCAGGACAACGATTTTGTCCAGCTTAAGTTCAATGCCCACAGCATCAAAGGAGTAGTAGCCAACTTCCAGGACCCGGTTACCATTGAGCTGTCGCGCAAACTCGATGAAATGGCTAAAAATCAGCAGACCGCAGGACTACAGCAGGTGTTTGATGATCTTAAAACAGCTTGCGATAATCTGATGATTGAACTTGCAGCCCTAAAAAAGGAACATTCCTGATTCGTGGCAGGTGTCAACGTTTCCTGTCAAGCCTGTTCAATCCTTCAATCGCTTTTTCGAAATTAACCTTTACCTTCAGACTCTGCTGATAATCGGCATAAGCTTTCTTGTATTCCTTCAGCTGTTCATAGCTTAAACCCCTGTTATACCATGCTTCGGCATATTGAGGATCGCATGTGATAGCTTTTGTGAAATATTCAGCCGCCACCTTGAAATCCTGGAGATAAACCAGGTTTATATAACCGATATTGTAAGGAGCATCCCTGAATGTAGTATCCGCCTTGCTCAGCGTCTCATAAGTGCTAATGGCTTTTGAGTACTCTGCACTCTCCTGGTAAAACATCCCGAGGTTATACAAAGCCTCTTTGCTTGCCGGCCGTATCCTCACCGCATTCGTGAAATAACCTGCAGCCAGAGGATCCTTCCTCGTGGCAAACAGCTGGCCCAGCAGCATATATGCATCAAAAAAACTCTGGTTCAGCCTCACCGCATCCATCAGATCACCAACAGCGTGAGCCGTATCGCCAGTCTCAAGCAAAGCCATCGCCCTTGTAAACCTTACCGTTGCATTCGACTGGTCTGTCATCAGAACCTTCTTCACGTACTCGTTAACCCTGGCGTAATCCTTAACAATTAAATAAAGGTTTGCCAGTTTAATGTTTACCCCGATATTTTCAGGATCTACCGAAACAGCCTTCTTCAGAGCTTCCTCGCAGTTCTGGGGTTGGCCCATCAGCAAATAAATATCAGACAAGGTAATGTAGTAATCGGCTTTTTTCGGATCGATCTGAAGGGCTTTGTTGATATCGTTCAAACTCTGGTTGATCTCTTTCAGAGCCATATGAACCCTGGCCCGCCTGTACAGTAGCCCCGCGTTCTTTTCATTCCCCGGGATCTGCCTGTTCAGGTCGTCCAGCTCCACTTTCAACGAGTCCTCAACGCTTAGTCTGCCATGCTTTTCAACGCCCCTGTTGCAGCCCGGGCTCAGTGTAATTATAAGACAAACAATCAAAAAAGCGCTGATTCTCATGCTATCTCTGGGTTTTAAGTAATTCCCTGATCTTAACTTCCAGTTCGTCCATCAGTTCAGGATTGTCCTGGATGAGCTTCTTTACAGCGTCCCTGCCCTGCCCCAGCTTGGTCTCGCCATAGCTGAACCAGGAACCGCTCTTCTTGATAATGTTGTTTTCAACCGCGAGATCCAGAATTTCGTAGCATTTCGATATCCCTTCGCCGAAAATGATGTCGAACTCGGCTTTCCTGAACGGAGGCGCCACCTTGTTCTTCACCACCTTCACCCGCACACGGTTACCGACGGCTTCTTCACCATCCTTCAACTGGGTTATCTTGCGGATGTCGAGCCTCACGGAGGCATAGAATTTAAGTGCGTTTCCACCGGTAGTAGTCTCCGGATTACCAAACATCACACCGATCTTTTCACGAAGCTGGTTGATAAAGATGCAGCAGGTTTGTGTTTTGCTGATCGTGGAAGTGAGTTTTCGCAGGGCTTGTGACATCAGCCTGGCCTGCAAACCCATTTTCGAATCCCCCATTTCCCCCTCAATTTCGCTTTTCGGAGTAAGTGCGGCAACCGAGTCGATGACAATAATGTCGATAGCTCCCGAACGAATGAGGTTTTCGGTTATTTCAAGAGCCTGTTCACCGTTGTCGGGCTGTGAAACCAGAAGATTCTCAACATCCACACCCAGTTTCTGGGCATAGAACCGGTCAAAGGCATGCTCCGCATCAATAAATGCAGCAATACCCCCGGCCTTCTGAGCTTCAGCAATGGCATGAAGCGCCAGAGTCGTTTTTCCGGATGACTCCGGACCATAGATCTCTATCACCCTGCCTTTCGGTAGTCCGCCAATCCCCAAAGCCACATCCAGCCCGATAGACCCTGTTGAAATTACTTCAACTGCTTCAATGGCATTGTCGCCAAGGCGCATGATCGTTCCTTTTCCATAAGCCTTCTCCAGCTTGTCGAGCGTGAGCTGAAGCGCTTTTACTTTTTCTTTGTTTACTTCCTGTGACATTTTTCCTCCTTTTGTTTATTACCCATCTCATCAGGGAACTTCCTTACATTTTGCATCGAATCCCCAGCGAATGATTATCTCTTAATCCGGGATAAGCGCAAAAGTGATATGGTTTGGCGCAATTTTTTTTCAAAATTATTAAAAGCCCCCCGGATTTACTGACGGATTTGGATATAGTTTTCAACAATCCGGAATCAAGTAGCGAAATGGTGAAATGGTGAAATGGTGTTCGGCGAAGCCGTAATGAACACAAATAAAATAGACAATTCGTGAATAAATGGTGAATATCTGCCATCAAATATCTGATAAAAGATAAAACCTGCAAACGGAGGTGAGTCCGCATTCACCGCACTTCGGTTTCCTTGCCTGACAAACGTAACGCCCATGCAGGATCAGCCAGTGGTGTGCAAGAGGGATCAGTTCAGCGGGAATATATTTGATGAGCTGCATCTCGGTCTGATAAGGGTTCTTCGCTTTCACCGTAAGCCCAATTCTTGCCGACACTCTGTGAACGTGCGTATCGACAGCCATGGCTGGCTTGTTGAATATTACCGCGGCCAGCACATTGGCCGACTTACGGCCGATGCCGGGCATCTTCTGAAGCTCATCCACATCGGAAGGCATTTGCCCGTTAAAATCCTTTACCAGCGTCTGTGCCATGCCGATAATATTCTTTGTTTTATTATTCGGATACGAACAGCTTCTGATCAGCTCGAACACATCCTCATGTTTTGCCTCAGCAAGGCTCTGGGCCGTGGGATACTGCCTGAATAAACCGGGTGTGATCAGGTTTACCCGCTTGTCGGTGCACTGGGCCGAAAGTATTACCGCTACCGCCAGCTCATAAGGGTCGGTATATGCCAGCTCGGTTTCAGCCGTTGGCCGGTGCTCGAGAAAGTACTCTATAACTTTTGCAAAGCGCTCCTGTTTACGCATTTTTTTGTAGTTTTGGCAAATGTATGAAAACTGAAGGACTGATATCTGATGGTGGATGGACTGATTGATTGATTGAATGAATATGTGAGTTAAAAAATCAAAAACATAATAAATGATCCATATGAATAAACAGTTTTTACAATTTTTTGCAAGAATCATCAGTCTGGTGATTCTTTGTCTGGCCGTCAGTGTAAGTGCGTTTGCTTATCCGTCGGGGGCTCCCGCCGGGTATACAGGTTCTCCGGGCGATGGCCATCATTGTGTAAGTTGTCACGGGGGGTCAGCGGCAACAGTTACGGCCTGGATCACTTCCAACATCCCTGCGGCCGGTTATACTGGTGGAGCGAACTACACGATTACAGTCACCGTGAGCGGAACCGGTAAGAAAGGATTTGAGGTTTCACCTCAGAATGCATCCGGAACCCAGCTTGGCGTCCTTGCAGCAGGTTCAGGCAGCCACTTGATCGGAGGAACAAAATATGTAACCCATAGTTCGGCAGGAAGCTCCTCCTCAACGGCAAGCTGGAACTTTACCTGGACTGCTCCTGTATCGGGAACTGGTTCGGTTACGTTTTATGGCGCTTTTACGGTTGGGAAGTCAAATACAAAACTATCAACCCTGGTGGTGAATGAGAATGCCGTTATACCGCTTACGGCAAATGCTACGGCTACGCCTTCAGTGGTTTGTGCAGGACAGACTGTGCAGCTTAATGTTGTTCCTGATGGCGGAAGCGGAAGTTATACCTATTCGTGGACGTCAGTCCCGGCGGGGTTCACTTCCAACATCCAGAATCCGGTTGACATTCCAGTCGTGTCTGCACAATACTTTGTACAAGTTTCAGACGGTGTGTCTACTGCAGATGCAAGCACCAGCGCTACCGTAAATCAGCCGGCAACAGCAGCGGCCGGGAACGACACAACGGTTTCATTTGAAACCAGCCAGATTCCTTTAAATGGAATTGCTTCCTCTTATTCAGGAGTGTTATGGACTACTTCCGGTACAGGAACTTTCACTGCCGCCAGCTCGCTTGCAGGAAACTATCTGCCAAGTGTAGCAGATAAAACCGGAGGAACAGTAACTCTTACCCTCACAGCTTCTCCTGTAACCCCTTGCCCTTCTCCGGCAGCGGATTCACGGATCATCCATTTCGACTTCCCCATCGGAGTCTCAGAAGGTCAGGGCTTTCAAGCCGGACTGAGCATTTCACCGAATCCATCAACAGGACTTTTCAACCTGAGAGTAAGCGGGATGGGTAACCTGAATACAACAATTACAATCTCTGAGATCACAGGAAGAATTGTTTTTAACCAGACCATGGAACAATCTGTTAATCAAGACGTAAGATTCGATTTAACAGCATACCCGAGAGGCCTGTATATTATTAAAATACAGTCAGACACCCAATCATTAGTCCGCAAACTGCTACTAAATTAATGAAAAGTATTTTCACCATTTCGCCATTTCACCATTTCACCATTTCACCATTTCACCATTTCACCATTTCACCATTTCACCATTTCACCATTTCACCATTTCACCATTTCACCATTTCACCATTTCACCATTTCACCATTTCACCATTTCACCATTTAACCTGCCTTGAGACTTCTCGAAAACATTGAAATCACCGACGCCGGTTCCGAAGGCAATGCTGTGGCCCGGCATGGCGACATGGTTGTGTTTGTGCCATTCGGGGTGCCTGGCGACATTGTTGATATTGAACTATTCAGGTCGAAACGTTCGTATGCCGAGGGGAAAATCGTTCGTTTTCACAGATATTCTGAGAACCGGATCGAGCCCTTTTGTTCGCACTTTGGAATTTGCGGGGGCTGCCGCTGGCAGCAGATGAATTATGAAACCCAGCTGCATTATAAGCAAAAGCAGGTTGAAGACAGCTTTAAGCGCATCGGAAAACTCGAAAATCCTTTTATCCGTCCTATACTTGCGTCTGCCGCCACCCGGGGATACCGGAACAAACTTGAATTTACTTTTTCGGCCCATCGGTGGTTTACCAGTCCAAACGATGGCGACGATTCCCCGGCGCTAGGATTCCACATTCCGAAACGCTGGGATAAAATCCTGAATATCGACCATTGTTACCTGATGGAGGAACCGGTTAATGCCATCCGCCTTGAAACAAAGCGTTATGCTATAGAAAAAGGACTGAGCTTTTATGAAGCCAGGAATTATAACGGGTTCCTTAGGAATATGATTCTCCGCAGCACAACCACGGGAGATCTGATGCTGATCATGATTTACCGGGACGATGAGCCGGAGGTGATCTTCCCGATGCTGGATCATCTGGGGCAGGTATTTCCGCAGATCACTTCAATGTATTATGTGATCAACGGAAAGCAGAATGACGTGATCAGTGACCTTGAGTTAAGTCATTATGCAGGGAGCAGGTACATCACCGAGAAGCTGCCTCCTTTCAGGGATAGCGGCAGGGAAGTGAGTTTCAGGATTGGGCCGGTATCTTTTTTTCAGACCAACCCTGTACAGGCCGGTAAGCTGTTTCGCCTTGTGGCGGACTACCTCTCGCCCGCGGGCACTGAGATGGTTTACGATCTTTATACAGGCACGGGTACGATAGCCAATTATATTGCCCCATATGTTCGCGAAGTGATCGGCATTGAATCGGTTGCTTCGGCGGTGGCCGATGCAGCTGTAAACGCCAGGCTGAATGGCCACACTAACCTGCAGTTTTTTGCCGCTGAAGCCGAGAAGCTGCTGAGCCCTGAGTTCATCAGCGCCCATGGCCATCCCGATGCTGTGATTACCGACCCTCCGCGCAACGGGATGCATGAAAAGGTTGTTCGGACTCTTCTTTCGGTGCTTCCTAAAAAGATAGTGTATGTAAGCTGCAATCCGGCCACCCAGGCCAGGGATCTTTATTTGCTGAAGGAGAGGTATACCCTGGCAGAATGTCAGCCGGTCGACATGTTCCCACATACCCAGCATGTTGAAAATGTGGCTCTTCTTACTTTAGCTTAAGCACCAGATCTTCAAGGCTCTCGGCAAGCGGGTAAAAAATGTGCGTGGCCTGAAGATAAAACCCTTCCCTGGTCTGCAGTTGTTCTTTGATCCATGGCTCAAGACCAACGGCTTCAATGTTTCGGAGCAAGGGTCGTTTTCGTCTGAGATTTTTCAGCCGGCCGGCCAGCTCTTCGGTAGTCATCCGCAGATAAACAGAAATACCGTGACTCGTGATAAATTTCATATTATCATAAAAACAGGGCGTTCCACCTCCTGTTGAAATGAGGGTGTTTTCCATGACAGCAGTCTCGAGGAGCAACTCCCTTTCGGCCTTCCTGAAATGATCCTCGCCATAGGTCGCGAAAAAATCGTAAATACTTATGCGGTAACGTTTCTCAAACATTTCATCAAGGTCAACAAAAGCGGTATGCAGCAGGATTGCCAGCTGCCTTCCCAAAGCGCTTTTTCCGGAACCCATAAACCCGATAAGATAGATACGCAAGGAATGTAGTTTTAAGAGGATGTAAAAGTACAAATTCAAGGAAAATAATTACTACCTTTGCAGCCACAATCAGAAACTCTTATGAAGTTCAGCAGAGTAATTTCAATCCTGTTTATCCTGATGATGGCCGGGATCGCAGGTTGTAATTCGTCGGGCAGCAAAGAAGAAAAAATCTCTTCCGATTTGGTCAATAACCCTAACACGGCTAACGGAAAAACCAATTCCGCCTCACTGCCTAATTTCAAATTTGCAGAGGTGGAACACGATTTCGGTAAAATCATTCAGGGGGAATCGGTATCATATGAGTTTCAGTTTACAAATAACGGAAAATCAGACCTCATCATCGTCGATGTGAGCACTTCCTGCGGATGTACTGTACCTTCCTTCCCTAAAACACCTATACGTCCGGGCGGTAAGGGAGCCATCAAAGTATCTTTTAACAGTGCGGGTAAACGTGGCTTTCAGACAAAAAACGTGCTGGTTGTGGCAAACACACAGCCAAATACGACCCTTCTGAGGATCAGGGCTCAGATCGTCAATCCAAATTCAGATAACTAACCAAGTATAATTTCAATTAACCACAACCTATGAATCTTCTTAACATCCTATTAATGACTCCCCAGGCAGGGGCTAGCTCTCAGAGTAGCTGGATGTCTTTCCTGCCTCTTGTTCTCATCATCGTAGTCTTTTATTTCTTCTTTATCCGTCCTCAGATGAAGCGGAGCAAGGACCAGAAAAATTTCAGGGAAAAACTCGAAAAAGGCCAGAAAGTCCTTACTATCGGCGGAATCCATGGCAGAATAACCGAGATCCAGGAAACCACGGTATCTATTGAAGTGGATAACAACGTGAAGCTTCGCGTCGAGAAATCAGCTATCGCGATCGATACCAGCCAGACTATTGAGAATAAATAATCTATGGTAATTGAAAAGCGGGTTTATTGATCTGATCGGTAAAGCCAGGAAAAACAGGGGTGAGAAATTCAGGCACCAGCTGTATATTTTCGCTGTATGCCTTTTACTCTCTGTGTTTATCTGGTCGCTGGTGAGATTGTCACGCGATTATTTTTATACTGTAAATTACCGTATTCACTACGCTCATCTGCCCTCTAACCTTAGACTGACGGGGTATTCAGACAGTGTCCTTACTGTTAGCATTAAAGTGCAGGGATTTGATTACTTTACCGAGGAATTTATTCACGCCAGGAACCCGAAATATACTGTCAGCCTCAGAAAGATCAAAGTATATTCCGAAGACGGCGGGGTTGCAGGATATCTTCCCACGGCCGAGATCGGGAAAGAGATCAAGGATCAGATGAATTTCCAGACCGAAGTGTACATGGTCTTTCCCGATACCCTGTATTTTGATCTTGAAAGGCTTGCTCCCAGAAAAATCCAGCATATTTCCCCGAGGCCGGCAACGGAGGTGACTTCACATCGTGACAGTATTCAATTAAACAAGGTCAAATAGCGCGTTTCATGCTCAGGGTAGGGCTTAGCGGCAATATCGGAAGTGGTAAATCGGTGGTTGCAACTCTGTTTTCTTCTCTTGGAATTCCCGTATTCCATGCCGATGAAGAGTCGAAAAAACTCCTGAAACTTCCACAGAGTATCGATGCCATTAAAGATTTATTCGGAAACGATGTTCTTGAGAATGGATTGGTGAGCAACAAGAGGCTGGCTTCCATTGTCTTCGGCAATGCCGGGGCCTTGCAGCAGCTCAACCGGCTTATGCACCCCCTGGTTTTGAAGGAATTCGATACCTTCACCAGCACCTGGGCACAAGCCCCTTACGTGATCATGGAGGCTGCCATAATCTTTGAAAGCGGCTATGCAAAGGATTTTGACCGTATTATCCATGTGTCCTGTCCCGAAGAACTGGCTATAGAAAGGGTTATGAAGCGCGACGGGGTATTGAAGGAACTCGTACTGGACCGAATCGGTCATCAGTTAAAAAATGATGACAAAGCCCGAATGTCAGACTTTGTCATCATCAACGACGGCAGCCTGCTGCTTATCCCGCAGGTGATCGCCATCCATAAAAAACTCTTACAGGCTTGCGCGTAAGGCAACGATCACGTTCCTTCCCGGACTGCTGATGCCCGAAGCGAACTTTCGGTATTGCTCATCCATGATATTCTCAACCCCGGCTTCCACGTTCAGGTAACGGTTTATCTGGTAGCTTGCTTTCAGGTTGAGGGTATACCAGGCCGGGCTTCCCCACTGGGTGGCATATACTTCATTGTCTTCCCCGCTGCCACTATACTGCGACATCCGCTTCCAGCCGTTATAAATAACATAGAATGAGCCCTTGAACTTCTTAAGCTCAAGGTTGAACGAAGTCATTCCGTATACCGGCGGAATATGGTCCAGAGGTGTGTTGTCGTTCAGCTGTCCGACCGTGTAGGTAAGGTTGCTCAGAATAGAAAACGACCTGGTAACCTGAGCCAGAAGGCTGGCCTGTACTCCGTAAATGCGGGCGCCGCCTGAATTGATGTTGGCCTGCACCTGGCTCTTGCTGCCGTTGTATACAATTGAATCCTGGCCGTTGTATGTAAAGGGCCCCAGAACGATGGCATCGGTAAGCCAGGTATAAAAACCTGTCGCCTCAAGCCTCACACAGTTCTCGATGGTCTTTCCAATGCTGAGATCGACGTTATAGGCATATTCTGGTTTGAGACCGGGATTAGGCACAATGATCAGGTTATCCTGGCTGTTTGAATCGTTGACCTTTGTGATATCATCAATATCGGCCGCCCTGAAACCCGAGGAGCCAACAACAGAGAACCTCCAGTCATGAGGGAGATTGGCAACCAGACCGAGATACCCGTTAAAGGCTCCGTGCTTCTGGCTGAAACTGCTGGCAAAAGGGAACTTCATAAAAGCCATCATGCTGTCGCTCCAGGCTGCATTCAGCATAATATAACTATAACGGATACCCTGGGAGAAATTCAGGACTTTGTTGATCTTCCAGATATTCGAAAGATAAGCTGCCGCCGAGGTCATATTAGCATTTTTATCGGGATACCGTGTTGCAATGTCATGAGTGATCGCTCCGCTTACAATATTTTCCTTATGAGCTGTCGATTTCACATTGTTATAGGTAACTTCAAACCCATACCGCAGGTCGTCCTTCTTGCCTAATGCTTTCAGAAAATCGGCATTCAAGGTAAAAAATCCAACCTGTTCATTGTTAAAACTTGTTTTGTTGTTTCCAAACTTTCGGTTGATGCGGTCTTCCCTGATATTCTGGTAGGCAGCCGTGACCGTAAATTTGTCGAAAATAACGCCGTTCTTCGCAATGTCGGCCTTCAGCGAAATAAAAAGCCGCTGCTGAGGACCATAATACCAGTCGGCATATTTCAGCTTTCCTGTTGAACCATCCATTTCACTCAGGCGGTCGTAGCGATTGATATTGCTTGAGTTGGAATATTGAAAATTAAGTGTGTATTTCTGATCCATATCGGGCTGAAACATCACTTTCTCCATGATGTTATACTGCGAATAACCCGAACGTTTTTGTATCCATGGCTTGTTGTTGACCATCATGGAGTCTTTATTGTTGATGCGTTCGGCATAAAACAGGCATTTACCCCAGTCTCCATATGCCGGGTTGGTGACTCTTCCTTCTCTCAGATCACTGAAGGAGCTGTACGAGAAACTGGTAAGGAAAGCAAATTTTTTCCATCCCAGACTTACATTGAAGCCACCGGTCTTCTCAAGATCGGCCGATGCGAACCGGGCCAGAACATTCCCCTTGACAAGAAATTTCTTTGTACCTGAAAGCACAGGATCGGTCGTAACAAAGTTGATCACCCCACCCAAAGCGTCGCTTCCGTATATCACAGAACCAGGGCCATACAGGACTTCGGTGGAAGAAAGCAACTGAGGATCTACGGTGATGGAATTCTGAAGATGTCCGGCCCGGTATATTGCATTGTTCATCCTCACCCCGTCAACGACAAGCAGTACACGGTTGGCTTCAAAACCGCGAAGTATAGGACTTCCGCCACCCAACTGACTCTGCTGTACAAAAACATCTCCGGTTTGCTCAAGCATGATTGCCGCTGTGGGAGGATTATTAAATTGAATATCCTTGGCCTGGATCACTTCAATTTTATTTGGTACATCCGAACGTTTCTCCTGTGTCTTGTTAGCCGAAACAATAAATTCGTCAAGGCGGATGACATCCTCGGTGAGATAAACAGTATTGTTTTTTAACTGCAGATCAGTTTTGGATATGATTACCGGCTGAAAAGCCACATGATTAAAGAAGAGCTCCTCATTAGCAGAGAATCCCGAGATATCGGCTGTGCCGCTTGCTCCGGTCGAGACCAGAACGGTCTTCGCCTGATTGGTAATAGTCACTCCCTCTATCGGCTGAAGGTCTGATTTGTCAAGCACTTTAATGGTCTGCGCCTGCATTGCAACAGCAAAAAGCAATAATATAATACTATATATATATCGTGTGTTCATTACGCGAAATTTAAAATGAATAAATAAAAAATGGAAAAATAAAAAAGCGGGATCAGCAGACTTCGGGAGGGCTCTCAGGAACACTTGTGATAGCTGATAAAACATTTTGTGTAAAAGGGATAAACCTGAAATTCCGGCCAACCTCTTCCATCGAAAGACAGGGCTGGGAAAGAACTGCAAGACTACCAAAAACAGGAATCAGAAGATGCTTGGTACGATCTTTCATCATCCGGGCCAGACCTGTGTTAATGGTATCTTCCCTTACATCGTGTACACAATACAATACTGTCGAATCTCCATGTCTGGTCCTATAAACCACATCATACATCCTGCCCTTATATTCTATTTCATTTTTCCCGATGAACTTCAGCGAAGGGTTAATTCCGCTTACAACAATGGTTTCGATCGGGAGTTTGCTGTCTGATGAGATACGAGCCGACACCTCGCGCTTTACCAGGAAACGGTTGACCTCAAAAACCAGGTAAAACCCGGTGGTCTGAAATACCATCAGGGATAAAAGAAAATATATAGTCAGTTTTCTGGTCATAGGATAAATCGGCAGGCAAAAATAGATATTTTATTGATATAGCAGTAAAACTATATATGTTGTTGTAAATTTGCAGCAGAAGTGAACGTATGAAAACTCTTAATATATCTGCTGTATCCTATCTCAATACTTACCCTTTTGTATACGGCATTCAACAGTCGGGCTATCTTAGCGACTACCGCCTATACCTTGAAGTGCCGTCGATGTGCGCCGAACGACTTAAATCGGGTGAAGCCGATATAGCGCTTGTGCCGGTCGGAGCCCTGCCCGAATTCAAAGATTACAACATTATCTCGGAATACTGCATAGGCGCCGTGAGGAACGTAGTTACGGTGCTTCTGCTATCGGACAAACCCCTGGACAAGATCAAAAAAATATTTCTTGATTTTGATTCAAGGACATCGGCCCGCCTTGTGCAGATCCTGGCCCGCTCGTTCTGGAAGATAAACCCCTTGTTTGAACGGCTTAAAGCAGGTCAGGCAGAAGATGCCCGGCAACGTGAAGCGGTGGTTGCAATAGGCGACAAGACCTTTGCCCTGCGAGGGCGATATCAATATTCATACGATCTGGCCGGGGAATGGATAAAATACACTGGCATGCCCTTTGTTTTTGCAGTATGGATATCGCTAAAACCTTTGCCACAGGATGTGAAGGAAGGATTTAATAAAGCTCTGAATTTTGGAATAAACAATATGGATGGAGTGCTTGATTTTTATTCCACCCGTTTACCTAAAAATGCCGACTGCCGGCAGTACCTCACCGAGAATATCTCCTACCCTCTCGACAAGGCCAAACGGGAAGCGCTGAATTTGTTTCTCTCCTATCTGTAATCTGATATCTGATATCAGAATCCTACCTCTTCGCAACCGCTCCCCTCTGCTTCGTCATGTCTTCCAGGCGTTTCTGAAACCCCGATTTCTTTACAGGCTTTTTCTTATTCGCCTCTATTTGGGCGTGGATCTTCTTTTCATCCATAAACAACCTGATCAGATAGATCTGGGCAAAGGTGAGAAGATTGGCAAGTAAATAATAATAACTCAGTCCGGAAGAATAATCGTTGAACCAGAACAGGAACATCACCGGCATCATATACATCATCGTTTTCATGCCGGGCATCTGCTGCTGGGTGCTGCCCATCATCTGTTCGTTGATCCTTGTGTACAATACACTTGAAATGGTCATCAGCAAGGCAAAAAGGCTTACATGATCGCCATACCAGGGTATACTGAAACCGGCAGGAAAAGTCCAGATGGAATCATACGACGAAAGGTCTGTAGCCCAAAGGAATGACTGCTGCCTGAGTTCGATCGATGAAGGGAAGAAACGGAACATGGCAATAAGGATAGGGAACTGCAGTAACATCGGAATACAGCCAGCCATCGGGTTCACCCCTGCCCTTTTGTACAAGTCCATTGTCGCCTGCTGCTTTTTCATCGCATCTTCCTTTTTGGGGAACTTCTTGCCAAGCTCATCGATATCGGGTTTCAATACCTTCATCTTGGCCGAAGATTTAAATGTTTTATAGGCAACCGGAAACAGTATTATCTTTAGTAAAATAGTCAGAATAAGTATGATTATGCCATAGTTCCATCCGAAGTTACCAAAGAATGTAAACACCGGAATCACAGCATAAATATTGATCCATGCCATCAAAAAGAAACCCCAGCCAAGTGGTATCTGTTTTTCCAGGTCCTGCTTATAGCTCTTGAGGGTGTAAAATTTATCGGGCCCAAAATAGATCGACATGCCTACCGACTTTGTTTCCTGGGCTGAATAGGGAATCCCCGCTTCGGCAAACATGGTCTTCAGGTAACCCGGAGGACCGGGAAGGGTTTGTGTTCTCAGCCTGGGTTCAGTAAAATATGTATCTGAAATAAGTATGCTGCTAAAAAACTGCTGTTTGAACGAAAACCATTTAATCTTTTCATTCTTAAGATAACGATCTTCATCCTTGGTCTCGGTGATATAATCAACTTTATCCTGGTCATACTTATAATACAGGGTGGATGTCATCCTCTCCATTTTCAGACTTTTCTCCAGGCTTTTCAGGTTATCGCTCCAGGTGAGCACAAGAAACTTATTCCCCGCGTCAATAGCCTGGTCCATCCCAATAAAATTGATCTGGTAACGAAGCATATTGTCATTTCCTTTAATGGTATAAAGGAATTCAATATACTGGTCTTTGTTGAAAACGGTATCGTTCGACGATGTGAACAAACGCATGCCGAACTGCAGGGAATCTTTCCCGCTGACTTTCATAGTGGCTTGTCCCTTATGCGCGGGATCGGGCCAGAATGGCTTAAAATACAGGCGGTTGGTACTAATGGTACGGTTATTGGAATAAAACGAGATGCCGAAGTTCAAAGAGTCACTGTTCATAAGTATCAGCGGCTTCTTGTCCCAGGTGAGATAGTCCTTCAACTCAACACGCCCTATCTTCCCCCCCCTGGAAATAAAATTCAGTTTAAACACATCGTTTTCAACAGTAAACGTCGTATCCTTCCCAACGGCAGCATTGGCGAATACGCCCAGTTCACCTTTCAATGTCATCCTCACCAGTGTTGCTGAGTCAACCTTTTCTCCCCGGGCTATGAACTTTTCTTTTTCCTTTGCCACGGCAATAGCCTTTTCCCTTGCAACAGCAGAGATCAGAGCATGCTGCTTTTGTACATTCACCATGTACATTGAATCGGCCCTGCGTTTCTGTGTTATAAGTTCATCTTTTGATGGGCTGATCAGGTAAGTATACCCGATAAATATTGCAAAGATGAGGCCGAGCCCGATAATCGTGTTCTTGTTATTCATGAATGATTTTTAATTTACCTCCGTATACCGATTAAATGGCCTTTGGGGGTGCAAAGGTAAGAAATTGTCTTTATTTTGACTTAAATTCACTTGCAGCCTTTATAAAAGCTACAAAAAGAGGATGCGGCTGCGCTACCGTGCTCTTGTATTCAGGATGAAACTGCACTCCTATGAACCAGGGATGGCTCTTGAGTTCCATGATCTCCACGAGGTTGTCTTTCTCATTTACACCCACGGGAATAAACCCGGCGCTGATGTATTGGTCGAGATACAAATTGTTAAATTCATACCTGTGCCTGTGCCTTTCTGAAATGTTTACCGATTTGTATACTTCATAAATAGTGGATGGCTTGCTGATGATGCAAGGGTAAGCGCCAAGTCTCATAGTGCCTCCGAGCCCCATGATCTTCTTCTGTTCCTCCATCATATCGATCACAGGATAGGGTGTTGCTTTGTTGAATTCGGTTGAATGGGCTCCTTTCATGCCCAACACGTTACGGGCAAATTCTATCACTGCGCATTGCATCCCCAGGCAAATCCCCAAAAAGGGGATATTGTTTATTCTGGCATACCTGATTGCCGTGATCTTTCCTTCTATCCCTCTCTCTCCGAACCCGGGTGCAACAAGTATGGCATTGAGCCCGGTAAGCTTTTCGGCTACATTTTCGTCTGTAATGAATTCCGATTGAAGAGAGATCACGTTTACTTTGCAGCCATTGGCTACCCCGGCGTGGATGATAGCTTCGTTGATTGATTTGTATGCATCTTTAAGCTCAACATATTTACCCACGAGGCCTATGCTGAAACTGCATTTAGGATTTTTCAGAGTATGTAGAAATTTTTCCCAGTCGCGCAGATCTGGAATCCCATCGGTGGGCATATCGGTCTTTCTCAGGATCTCAACATCGAGGTTTTCCTGGCGCATCAGCATCGGCACATCGTAAATGCTTTCGGCATCAATGCATTCGATGACCGACGATGGATCGACGTTACAGAACAAAGCGATTTTATTACGAAGGCTTTCGGGTAAATGTTTTTCTGTACGGCATACAATAATATCGGGCTGAACTCCCTGTTCAAGCATCGTTTTTACCGAGTGCTGAGTGGGTTTTGACTTCAGTTCTCCTGCAGCAGCAAGGTAAGGAACCAGGGTAAGATGAACAACCACACTGTCTTTCCCTAACTCCCAACGCATCTGACGCACCGTTTCAATGAAAGGGAGGGATTCAATGTCACCTACGGTTCCGCCTATCTCGGTTATCACAAAATCATAATGCTGCTTGCTTGCCAGTAGTTTGACCCTCGATTTTATTTCATCGGTTATATGGGGGATCACCTGTACAGTCTCACCCAGAAATTCTCCTCTTCTCTCCTTGTTGATAACACTCTGGTACACTACCCCTGTAGTAACGTTGTTGGCCTGTGTTGTAGGCACACTCGAGAACCTCTCATAATGACCAAGGTCCAGGTCAGTCTCGGCCCCGTCTTCGGTTACATAACATTCACCGTGTTCATAAGGATTCAGTGTTCCCGGATCAATGTTGATATAGGGGTCCAGTTTTTGAATTGTTACCGAAAAACCTCTTGCAACCAACAGCTTCGCAATAGAGGAGGAAATGATGCCCTTACCCAGGGATGAGGTAACACCTCCGGTTACAAAAATGTATTTGGTTGAAGACATGGCAGAATGGAGATCAGAGTTTACGGATTACAAAAATAAACGTTTTCGGCTAACTGCAGAAAATAAGTTTGACTCTCATATGCATTTTTTACGAACATAACCCGGAAGATCAATCCTCTTTTTAATGGCAAGGATTTCGGTGGCTATCTCTTCAATAGGCTTGTTGGTTACATGCACCACGGGCCATTCGTATTTACAGAAAAATTTCATCGCGTAATTCAACTCCTGCTTTACATTAATCAGTGAGGTATAATCACTGGAAAAACCTCCCAGGTATTGCTGTCGCACCGACCTCAGGTTGCAGAGATCATGAGGTTCTGTCATCAGCCCGAAAACCCTGCCGTGTTCAAGTCTTTCAAGTGAACCGGGAAAATCCACTCCAGGCACGATCGGGTAATTCGCCACAAACCATCCTTTGAAGGCAAGGTATATGCTTAGCGGTGTCTTAAATGTGCGCGACACGCCTACCAGGATGATTTCGGCCTTTTCATACTCATAATCCCTCTGTCCGTCATCATGGGTGAAGGCAAACTGCATGGCGTCTATCCTTTTAAAATATTCCTGGTTCAGGCTGAAAAACAAGCCCGGCTCCCCTTTGGGAGAGTCAGAAAAATGATGGGATAGTCTTGAAAGAAGGGGGCCCATCAGGTCTATGGCATCTACATTATGAACACGGCTAAGCCTCAGCATGATTTCCCTGAGGGATTCGGATACGAGAGTATGAACAATAAAACCCTTCACATCGGCGACCTCTGCCACGATCTCCTCAAGTGCCGCCGCCGTTCGTATCTCTGGCCGGAGGACTACATCGACGCTGGAATCCGGAAACTGGGTCAGCGCTGCCATCAGTGTCTGCTCGGCCGTACGGCCCGAACCATCGGAAACCACATATACCGTATTCATAGATCGAAATTTTAGATTTTCAATAAAATTAAGTACTTTTGAGGACTGATTACAAACTAAATGTTAAATAAATTCTAACTGAAATGACAACAATTAAAGTCGGTATTAATGGATTTGGCCGGATCGGGCGTTTGACGTTCCGGGCCTTGCTGAAAAAAGAAAATGTCGAAGTCGTTGCTATCAATGACCTTACAGACTCCAAAACCCTCGCCCACCTCCTGAAATACGATTCAATTCATGGAAAATTCCCGGGCACAGTAATGGTTGAAGGGGATTACCTGGTGATTAATGGAAAAAAAATAAGGGTTTATGCCGAGAAAGACCCGGCAAACCTGCCCTGGGGCATCCTTGGTGTTACAACGGTACTTGAATGTACAGGTATTTTCCGCAACCGCGAAAAATTGAGCCGCCACCTTACTGCCGGTGCAAAGAAAGTATTGCTGAGCGTTCCGTCAGATAACAAAGACGATGTAGATGCCACGATCGTACTTGGAGTTAACGATCATCTGCTCACTCCCGACATGCAGCTTATCTCCAATGCCTCCTGTACTACCAACTGCCTGGCTCCCATTGCCAAGGTTCTGAACGATAATTTCGGTCTCGTCAGAGGGCTGATGAATACCACCCACAGTTATACCAACGATCAGATCATCCTCGACGCTCCGCATAAAGACCTTCGCCGTGCCCGTGCTGCCGCGATGTCGATCATTCCCACCAAGACCGGTGCGGCCAAAGCAATCGGCCTTGTTATTCCTGAACTCGAAGGGAAGTTAGACGGTTTTGCCGTAAGGGTTCCGACCCCCGACGGTTCACTGGTTGACCTTACCTGCGAACTTGCAAGAAACACGACTAAGGCAGAAATCAATGCAGCTATGAAAGCCGCTGCTGACGGACCTATGAAAGGTGTTCTTGAATATACTGAAGACCCCATTGTAAGTGTCGATATTATCGGCAATACACATTCGTCAGTATTCGATTCTGAGCTGACCAAGGTATTGGGAGGTAATTTTATTAAAATCATTTCATGGTATGATAACGAGAATGGCTACTCCTGCCGGATGGCCGACCTCGTTGTAAAAATGGGCTGACATGAGTCATGTTTTCTCACATGAGGAAAGGGAAGGTTATATTATGGTCATCGAAGACTCTAAAAGTCAGGCGATCATACTGACGTCCCTGTTAAAGAAGCATAATTACAAGGTAAAGGACTATGAAAACGGCATCACCGCTTTTGCGGCTGCCCTCAAAAATCCTCCCATGCTTATCATCAGTGATATTGTTATGCCTGGGATGGACGGCTACGAACTTTGCAGAAAAGTAAAAAGCGCCACGGAGCTTAAAGATATTCCTATCATCCTGCTTACTACCCTCCAGGATTCCATGGATATCATCCAGGGACTTCAGGCCGGATCTGATAATTTTATCACCAAACCCTTTGATGCAAAATACCTGCTTTCACGTATTAATTACCTGCTTGCGAACCGGGAACTCCGTTTACTTGGAAGCAGCGACCTGGTGCTTGAGATCATGTTTAACGGCCAGAAATACGCAATCAACTCCGAGAGAAAACAGATATTAGACCTGCTGCTGTCGGTATACGAAAATGCAATCCAGCAAAATCATCAGCTTATAGAAGCACAGACTGAACTGCAGAGGTCAAATGAACATCTTATTTCTATGAACCGCGACCTGGAAGCCTTTTCCTATACTATCTCACATGACCTGCGTACACCGCTCAACCATATCAGCATGAGCGCACAGCTTCTTTCCAAACATTATCTTGAAAACCTCGATGAAGCCGGGGCTTCTTATGTTGATACGATTCATTCCACAGCCCGGTCAATGGCCGAAATGATTAATGACCTGCTTCAGTTCTCACGCACAGGCACTATCAATATTCATCCGCAACCAATTGACCTGAGCGAGATGTGCCATAAGGTCATGGAATGGATTCACCAGGATGATCCCCAACGCAGGATCGATGTGAAGATCGATGAGAACATGCAACTTACCGGCGATCAGAGCCTGATGATGGTGGTTGTAAAAAACCTAATGGGAAATGCCTGGAAATATACTTCCAAAACCATGCATCCATCGATCCATGTAAGCAGTTTTCAGAAAAATGGTCAAACTGTTTTTTGTTTTAAAGATAACGGAGCCGGATTTGATAGTTCCAGGGCGTCGAATCTCTTTACTCCGTTTGTGAGACTGCATTCTCAGGAGGACTTCCCTGGCACAGGTGTAGGGCTTGCAACAGCTAAACGAATCATCGAACGTCACGGCGGGAAAATATGGGCCCAGGGTGAACCTTTGAAGGGGGCGTCGTTCTTTTTTACTATAGACCCTTCGCTTTGAAGGAATGAAGGATTGAATATCGAATATTGATTAACGAACGTTGAATTACGAATTGAAAGGTCAGATCTCGATATGTACCCGAAGTCCGAAAGCATTGGCAGGGCCGCGGTCCTGGTTATAGCCCGGGTTTAACATAAACTGGTAGTCAGGACATATCCATAAGAGCTTCTTAAAGAACTGAAACGAATAATACACCTCTCCTATGAGCTCCGGGGCATAGTTCAGGTTTCCATCACCGAGAATAAACCCCATACCTCCTGCTTTCAGATAATCGGCATGCGGAGAGGATATCCCGTTGACAATAATGGAAAAAGCAAAATTATCTTCATCACGCTTCCATAAATTGCCATCGATATTAAGTCCAAGTGTTACAGTGCGGTCAATCTCGGTGAACACCCAGGTCTCGTTTTGACCATCGTTCCACCCGGCCCTCATAAACAGCCCGAAGTTCCTGCTCAGGTTCTGCTCCAGATTGATCCCGAAACCATATTTTGTACGGCCTTCGGCCCGGGTCAGGGTGATATCCGGGATCGTATCCGCCTGCTTCCCCAGGCCTATCGACTGCTTATAATTTCCCATCGGAGCCAGGTTGAAGTAGGCCATCGCCCTGAGAACGCCGGTTTGCCTGCCAAGGTGGTATTTCCTCTCAAATTCAACGGCAGAGCCCAATGACTTGGTTATATTATATTCCATCTGCTGTCCGTTGGCTTCCTTCGGCATGGTGACCAAAGCTGTCCGGATAGCCCATTTCGGCCTTACGAATTCCATGGCCAGCCCGTAATCATAACCCCTCACGTTGGCAGGATAATCCCAGGCCCCGTTGCCCATCAGCGCCCAATTGTAAAACTGTGTGCGCGGATCATGACTAAACCTGTTATTATCAAAAAAATCCATCATGCTGAATTTGCCCGCGATGAGCGAAATGTAGGTATCCGGCTCCCGGCCTGCAAGCTGGTTAAAGTCATCCTCCACCCTGTGACTTGATTTAGAAAGTGAAAATATCTGCCTGAGATATAAACGCCCGATATAAACATGTACCGAAGGATCACTTACACGGTACACTTCACCATTCGGGAAACCAGCCACACCATGGGTTTGCGAAAACCCTTTTCCACCCGAGACTTCCGTGTTGAAATAGGCCTGGGCACCTTTCCACAACCTCATCCCGAGAAAAAGTGTGGCTGACAGGGAAATTGTCGATTCCTCATATTTCTGAAGACTGTTCTCTCCCGTGTACGCGGCTTTGAAAGCAGGATGATACTGGGGAAGCACAGTGAGCTGAAAATGATAATTCCAGAACTGGCCTTTTACGGTATCGGGCTCTGCCGCATTAACGGCTGGTGCGCAATGAATCATAAAAAAAAGACATGCAAGTCGGATATATTTTTTAAACAATGCCATGGTTGAAATGTTTTGTAAAACTTCAAGACTCAAATTTCGACATTTCGGCTAAATAACCTAAGTTTGCGCTCGAAAAAAAAGATGATATGCTGAAATACCTCATAGCCCGTCAGATGGTGAAACGAACCAAAAACAGGCAGTTCCCATTGGAATATCTTGAACATAAACATGTTGATCCCGACCAGCCATTTCCGAACGACAGCTCGTATTTTTATGGAGGTGACAAGGCTGGCAATGCCTTTATCGCCCGAATGGCTTTCAGAGGCCCATTGCGAGTGCATGAATGGTGGTTCGATTTTTTTCTGGCCGGAAGAGGTTTCTTCGGATTGAAGACTGATCCCGGAGCCGATGGCGAAGGGTTTCAGATGGGCCGGCTCAAATGGGAAAATACAGTAGTAGGCAAAGAATGGAGAATTACTTATGAAGGTCCTGTAACGGATGAGCAGGGCAAGTCATACAACTGTAAGACCGATCTGTTGTTCATCGGCGAACATGAACCATATGATTTCGCTAAAAGTTCAGACCAGACTATGATCGCCAGGGCCATTGCAGGTGAAAAATGGAATAAGGAATTCTTTTTCAAGATGAAAGATACACATCAGACGCATTATGAGCAGACTGGTGTTTTTAAAGGGACTATTTCGCTTGACGACCAGGTTTACAATATCGAAATGAGGGCCTCCCGCGATCATTCTTTTGGTTCAAGGACCTGGCTTACCTGGGACAGGCATTACTGGATCACCGGGATTTCTGATGCGGGTATGCACTGGACTGTAACAACCATCAAATGGGATTTCCTCGGAAGACTTACTGCAGGATTCATCACACATCCCGACGGGCATACCGATGCGATTGTAGAATGTACCGACCTGGAAACGATTTCACAGGAGAAACTCCTGCCGGATCATGGTACCATTGACATTACATGCCGCAGCGGGGCTAAACACAAAGTAGAATTCAGGAGAAACGGTCATTTTCCGTATCTCATGGACGGGAAATACCAGATGCGTGAGGCAATCGGGACTTACCGCTTCGATGGTGTTGATGGACTGGGGATGGTGGAATTCGGATTCCATAAAGACAAATACACTATCGATTGATTCTGAAGTTAAACGAAATAGACGGCCATCCTGTTGGAGGTAAGGCAAAAGGACTTAAGATCCTCTCAGAGCTTGGCTATAATGTGCCCGATGCAGTGGTTTTGCTGCACCCTGAACCTTCAGAGTTAAAGGATGCCGTGATCATGCAGCATCTCAGCAACCTCGGTCCGGGCCCAAAGGCAGTGCGATCTTCAGCCGTGAGCGAAGACGGACATTCAGCGTCCTTTGCCGGGCAATTTGAATCATATCTTAACCTGCATTCCTATGAAGATATTAAATCGGCAATTGTAAAATGTGTCGATGCCGCCGGAGCCGACCGCGTAAGGTCCTATTCGGGGAGTCTCTTGTCTGAAGCCGACCTCAGGATCTCTGTTGTGCTTCAGAATATGGTCGACGCGAGAGTTGCCGGCGTGGTTTTCTCTGTGAACCCTGTGAACAACCGCAGAGATAAAATACTTGTGGATGCTGTTGCCGGCCATGGCGAAGACCTTGTAAGCGGCAAAAAAGATGCGCACCATTATGAAGTCTTCCGCAGTGGATCGAATATCAAGTCAGAAACAGGAAAGAACGGCCATCTCCTCGACGAGTCTCTTCTAAGGCAGATCCTGGAAGGAGCCAAAAAAGCGGAATACCATTTTAATACTCCCGTCGACATGGAGTGGGCTGTTGACCAGCGTGGTATTCTGAACTGGCTTCAGGTAAGGCCTGTCACTGCTCTGAGCGGGGTTCATTTTAACGAGCTGGATACCGTGAAAGGAGAGAGTAACGAAATCTGGACTCTTGGCAATATAGGCGAAATGATGCCAGGCGCTGCAACTCCACTCACCTGGTCGGTAAGCGCCGAAGCCATCGACTACGGTATGGTGCTTCTGGCTGAACGCGGGGGTGCCTTCAAAATGCGCGACCGCTTAGGCCCCCGGTATATTCAGATGTTTTACAACCGGCTGTTTATCAACATGAGCCATATGATGGATTATCCGAAAAGGATATGGCTCAATAAGGCGGAAGATGTACAATATGCCCTTAGCGGAAAAGTGTTCCCGGGGCTCACGGCCATACCTGAGGTTTCATTCCCCTTCAGGTTCTTCAATTTTATCAGGCAGATGCGAAATACTATGCAGGCAGCGGCTCATCTGCAAGACCTCAGGATACTGGAATCACAATTTCGTATCGACACTTCCCTGCCTCCCGGTGATTTGCTCAGAAAGCTGGAAGAGGGAAGACTTAAACTTGGAATTGGTTTCGGACATCATCTTATGACTTCGGCCCAGAGTGGTACGATGTACTCGGCTTTTATGAGGATCATGACCGGTGACAAAAGGAAACCTGCAGCAGCAGACCATCATATAGCTACTATGCTTTTGCTGGATATACCTGAGATCGAAAGCGCCGATGCGGTAAAAACCCTGGAGCGCTTCGCAAAGACGATCCGTTCCTATAAAGAATTCTGTGATGTTTTTGTTTCCTCTACAGCTGCCGATGCCCTGCACCTGCTACAGACTAATGCTCCGGAAGAGATTTCTGAGCAGTTCAGAATATTCCTTGAAAGGCATGGCCACCGCTGTGTAAGAGAATCAGAGCTGAGGGAAAAAACCTGGGCCGACAAGCCTGTCAAACTGATCCAGATTCTGCAAACCAGCGTAAAAACAGGCGAAGTAAGGCATAAAACGCATGATTCGAAAAAAGAGATCACGGCTGCATTAAGCAAGCTCAGACCTGTTACCCGGATTATATTGCGCTCGATGATTCCAACCGCCAGAAAAGCCGTCGCCCGCAGAGAACTAACCAAAGCGCTTTCTATCAAAATGGTCGACACCATCAGGAAAGCATACGAGGCAGTAGCTGTAAACTTCACTTCCCAGGGCCTTTTCGACGATACCGACCAGGTATATTTCCTTACTCACGAAGAACTCGTGAAGTTGTTGAATGACCGTGATCCGGTCTGGAAAGCTAAAGCAAACAAAAGGCGGGAGCTGCTTCCTGAAGCTGATAAACTGGTTTTCGATGAAGTCTGTTTTGGCATACCCGAACCGGTTGAGGAAGAGCAGATGGTCGAACTGAAAGAAGGCCAGCTCGCCGGGATACCTGTAAGCAGCGGTTCTGTAGAAGGCTTCGTGAGAATTATACATTCCGTTGAAGATGCTGAGCAGCTGAAGGAGGGCGAGATTATGGTGGCCTCTTTCACCGATATAGGCTGGACACCCTATTTTAGTATTATCTCGGGACTGATTACCGAGATCGGCAGCCCGCTGTCGCATGGCGCTGTGGTCGCGAGGGAATATGGCATTCCTGCTGTTGTCGGTGCCAAAGGAGCAAAGAAATTCCTTATAACAGGCGACAGGGTAAGACTCGACGGTGAAAAGGGATTAATAGAAAAGATCTGATCTGAATATAATTCCTAAGGAAGTCGCCCTCCTGTTCCGTAAGAACGGAACTTGTTATTCTGAAACTGGAACTCCATAAAAAAGGGGCCCGAAACAATGGTGTAGATATCCACTAAATCGCCATAGAATAATACGTTTTTCGCATAGTACACATTCTTGAGGACAGGGCTCTGCGTCAAAGCTTCGAACGTCCCGTTTCTGATTTTTCCATAAGAATCGCCCCTCCACCAATCTATCATACCCGTAGAATCGCTCACTGCAAATTTACCACCGCCCGTAGCCGCATCATAACGTACATCGGCATAGCCATAACTTCCTTTTAACGTATTCTGGTTACCATCAAAAAGCCTGAGACCGATCAGAAAGCCACGGCCAAAACCCATATCCATTACAAACACTGCTCCGCTGTCGCCCACATGTGAAAATCCGGTTAATGTATCAACAACATTCATCTGGTTCATTCTGAGCCTGTCTGGATATATAGGATCTACAGACCAACTGCCCGTATCGGAAGGACTGGGCGGAGGAACAGTTCCCGTGTATTCATCGGGCATGAGTCCTGGCAGTACACCGGCCATGTTGCAATAACCCTGTTTTAACCATGATCCGTCGGCCATCATCGTGAGAATGCCCCATTCCCTGTTCTGCGTGCTGCCGTTGACAGCTGAATTGCCGATATGCAGATATACATAATTCCCGGCAATGCGGGCGCCGTCGGCATTGGCCAGCATACTGACACCGAATGCCATGTTATTATTTAACCTGGCCGTGGGAAAATTGCCCGTAAAGACCTGGCCCGGAATTTCAACGGCATAATAAAACGCCCCGTTGGTAAAGACTTTATACAAACCATTTAACTCCCCCGAATAAATGGTAAAGGATCCATTAGTGTACCGCCGGTTCGACTCATTGAATATCGTATACCCCATTGCACTCTCATTCACGGTAAAAGAAAGCACATCTCCCGCGGTGCCTGAGCCGGTATAATAATTGGGTACGACATTCTGGTTGTCGTTTTTCTTGCAACTAACTGCTGCAAAAAGAATAACCAGAGAAAAAAACAACAATTGCCTTGAAATCATATGCATTATCGATATATGACGAATAAGGAGTTAAAGGTATTAAAAAAATTAGTAAGTTTCAATTTAAGGAATAATTAAAGCTCTCCTTTACCAAATCTTTATATTATGGCACCACAAATTTAGCAGCAGCTTATATTAATTTAAGTTACTTCGCATGCAATTAAAAAAAATATTTTTTTAATTGCACTTTGAGAATTTATGAATAGGTTTGAATGAGAAAAACACTTCATATGGCAAGGGCCCAGATTTCGAAATATTCGTCACGGTCTAATTTCGTTGAATATCTCTTTGCATTCCTTGCTATTGCTGTAACAGCTGCAATCTGCTTTCCCCTCAGCCGTTTTATTGGTATGGTAAGCATAGGGCTTATCCTTCTGATGGTCGTGGCCCTTCTGGCCCTGTTTTTAGGAAGATGGCCTCTTATGTTCGCGGCGGTCCTTAATGTTCTGATCTGGGATTATTTCTTTCAGCAGCCTCTTTTCACGTTCGGCATACATCATATTGAAGATCTGTTTGCCAATCTGGCTGATCTCCTCGTTGCGGTTGTCGCTGTAATTCTGATCACCAGGATACGTAAGAGTCAGACAATACTCGAAAAAAGCCAGGAAAGACTCACTATTCTATACAATTTCCTTGGGTCCATGAATGCCGCCAAATATATTTCAGAAGTTTTGGAGTTAGCCGGGTCGGGCATGAAGACACATTTCGGTAAGGAAGCTATTATTTATCTCAGAGCTAAGAACAGCCGAAGTCTGGAAAATAAACCGCATGGCAATTTGGACATGCACAGCCGCAAGGGCTTTTCCCTTGCCGTGACCCTGTTTAATGAAGCAAGCAACGGAAGGCAAATAGACTCTAAAACAGACACTGAAGGCATTTCCTTTTTCGCTCTGCTTGACCCTAGGGAAGTAACCGGAATCATCGGGATTAAGCTTGACCCCAACATGCAGTCAGATGAGGATAAGATGATACTCTTTAAATCATTTATTACTATTATTGCATCTACTCTGGGAAGAGAGATCAGCATAGAAGCAGCGATGGAAAAAGGATTTCACGACCATTCAGAGAGGCTTTTTCAGGCGATTCTGAGCAGTGTCTCACACGAACTACGGACCCCTATTGCAATTATTTCAGCAGCGGTAGACAATCTGAATGATGACAGGACTTCATCAGAGCTCATCAAACGGAAACAAATCTGTGCGGAACTGGAATCTGCATCTACCCGGCTTAACAATCTGGTTGAAAATTTTCTTGATATGTCGAGGATCGAATCGGGACTGCTGAAACTGAATTTGCAGTATTGCGACCTGGCCGACCTCGTGGGTCTGGTGGTGAAAGACCTGAAGACAGAAATAGGTCACCACAAGATGAACATTATAATACCAGAGAACCTCCCATTGGTAAAAGCTGATATCAGTCTGATGAGGCAGGTCCTGGTAAACATTTTCAGGAATGCAAATATGTACACCCCGGCCGGGACAAGTATCGAGATCAGCGCGGTGAATGAGACGGCCAAGGTGGTATCGCTTACTATCAGGGATCATGGCCCGGGCGTGGCCGTTGAAAACCTTGAGCAGCTGTTTGAAAAATTTTACAGGGTTCCGGGCTCAGTAAGCGGGGGGACGGGCCTTGGACTGGCTATTGCAAGAGCCTTCGTGGAAGCGCATGGAGGTTTTATCAGGGCATCAAATGATCCGGGAGGCGGATTATCCATAACAATGACATTAAAAGTTGAAATATAACATGGAAAAAAACAAGATAAAATACAAGGTACTCATCATTGATGACGAGGCGCAAATCCGTCGTCTTCTCAGGATGACACTGGAGACAAACGAATACAAGGTTTTTGAAGCAGCTTCTGCAAAAGAAGGCATGCTTGCCGTTACGATGAACCATCCCGATGTGATCCTCCTCGACCTGGGACTACCCGATGAAAGCGGACTGAGCCTTCTGGGTCGTCTGCGCGAATGGTCGGCCGTGCCCGTAATCATACTTACCGTTCAGGATTCGGAATCAGTCATGATCACGGCCCTTGATTCCGGAGCCGATGATTATGTTACAAAACCTTTTAACGCAGGTGAATTGCTCGCCAGGATCAGGGTCGCCATACGTCATTCACTGAGGATGGATGAATCTCCGGTGTTTCGCTCCGGCAGCCTTGAAGTTGATATCAACAGCAGGGTTACAAGGCTGAATAAAACTGAAGCGAAGCTAACTGCCACAGAATATTCTCTTCTGCTTATTTTTATAAGGAATGCAGGCAAGGTACTTACCCATTCTTATATCAGCCGTGAGATCTGGAGCGCACCCTATGCTGATAATGCTCAGATCCTAAGGGTTCATATTGCGCAGCTTCGTAAAAAAATTGAAAATGATCCTTCGGTCCCTGAACTTCTTATCACTGAACCGGGTGTGGGATACAGACTTAAACTGCTGCCTGTTCCTGAAGATCATGCATGAAATTACAACCTATTCGAGGTAGGTCGCTTTTAACAGCTCTGAATCAACCTTCAGCACATCCCTGAGATAAGTTTCCATTCCCCCGAACGATTGCTCAATCTCATCGAGGGCGGCTTCAAGGTATTCCGGCCTCACTTCCATCATTGGCCGGATAATTTCACCGTTCCTTCCATCTTCATTAATCTTTCTGATAAGACGGTCGGTAAATGCCTTCAAATATATATTACTCCTGAAATAATCGTGTTTTACGGTTTCCATATCCACTCCAAGAACCAGTAACAGCAATACCGTAGCAATGCCGGTACGGTCCTTGCCTGCTGCACAATGATAAACCAGGGGGAATTCAGTGGCCTGTTCCAGGGCCCGGAAAAATTCAGCAAAAGCACTGCTGTTTTCACGTATCATTCTACGGTAATCGGTAACCAGAATCCTTTCCATACCTTCGGCATCATTCCGCTCGAGCAACTCCATAGCCCTCTCCCTGGCTTCATCGGGAATAGTTATCCGCAGTGTATTCTTTACCGAAGGAATAACTTCACTGGGAAACAATTCAACCTCCCGGTCTGAACGAAAATCGATTACCAACCCGAGTCCGATCTCTTCAAGCCTGCAAATATCCGTCTCACTTAATTTATTTAAGCTGCCACTGCGGTATACCTTATTCTTCCTGAATTTCCTGCCACTTTTTGTCTGGATTCCTTCCAGCGAACGAAAATTATGCTGATTCTCAAGAAATGGGATGACATTAAGCGCATCTATCATACGGAAATATTAACTTTACAGAGAATTAATCAGTTTTCAGTCTGCAAAAATATTGTAATTCCACGAACTAAAATGAAATCCTTCTTAAATCTTATACTAACCGCGTTGATCCTGATTGTGATGCTAAGCGGTACGCCTCCCGACCGTATCCGCAGACCGGTTGATCCTGTTGGTTTTGCTACCCGCTCCTGGCAGATGGACTCAGTGATGAAGAGGATTGCAAGGCTTCAGGGAGCCACTATGAATGAAGCCTTCGACAAAGGCAACATACAGAAATTCATGTCATGGAAACTGGCTATTTGCCCTCATGATGATTACACCTACGTGGGATGGCTTTATCCCGCTGTTCTGCGTAACGTGAAGGCCGGAACTGTGATTGTTCTTGGTGTTGCCCATAAGGCAAAGAGTTTTAATATTGAAAACCGCATGGTTTTCGACAGCTACAGCTACTGGCAGGAACCATACGGGGCTGTAAGAGTTTCAGGCTTAAGGGAAGCTATCATGAATAAACTCCCGAGGTCGACTTATATCGTCAGCGACAGCCTGCAGCAGGCCGAACATTCGGTGGAAGCAATCATCCCTTTCCTTCAGTATTATAACCCAAAAGTTGAGATCGTCTCAATTTTGATACCCGCAATGTCTTTTTCAACAATGAAGAGCCTGGCATCAAGCCTGGCCGACGCATTGTATAACCTGAGCCAGTACAATGATCAAAACCTGCAAATCGGCAGGGATTATTCAATCATTGTCTCGAGCGATGCGGTCCACTATGGCTGCGAGGACTGGGGCGGATCCGATTACGCTTTTTATGGCTGCGACACCGCATCTTATTACAAAGCTGTGGATCATGAATATGAGATTATGAGAAATTCGCTTCTTGGTCAGATCACTGAAAAAAAAGTGCAGTCATTTACTCAATATACTGTTCAGGATACTAATTACCACACTTATAGGTGGACCTGGTGCGGCAGGTATTCTGTGCCTTTCGGCCTGCTTACCCTCGCTAAGTTGGAAAGCTCTCTGCGCTCGTCCCCCTCGTCGGGCCAGCTTATCGGGTATTCCACATCCATCGCCGAAAAACCTGTTCCCGTAAGCGACCTTAAGATGGGGGAAACCGCCAAAGCCACCATCAAACACTGGGTTGGTTACGCGGGCATTGGCTACAGGTAAGCCCTCAGCAGCCTGCTTCGTGAAGAGTGCTTTAGTTTGCGGATGGCCTTTTCCTTGATTTGACGTACCCGTTCGCGGGTCAGTCCAAAGCTGGATCCGATCTCTTCGAGAGTATAATTGTGCGGATGCCCTATGCCATAGAACATGTTCAGTATCTCCCTTTCCTTTTCGGTAAGGGTCGACAGCGAACGCTGGATTTCCTGCGACAGGCTTTCCCTGATGAGGTTGTCGTCGGTATCGGGTGTATCAACAGCAACAAAAACATCGATCAATTTGATCTCCTCATCCTGGTCAATAGGCGCATCCATAGAGACAATCCTCGTCCCCATCTTCATGGTTTCTGCAACCTTGTGTTCCGGAATCTCTAATTCCCTGGCCAGTTCATCCATTGAAGGGGGCCTTTCATAGAGCTGTTCAAGCTTCGACAAGGCCTTGCTCATTTTTCCCAAAGAACCTACCTGGTTCAAAGGTAGCCTCACTATCCTTGACTGTTCTGCAAGGGCCTGTAAAATCGATTGCCGTATCCACCATACCGCATAGGAAATAAATTTAAACCCCCGGGTCTCGTCAAACCTCCGGGCCGCTTTGATCAGGCCTACGTTACCTTCGTTGATCAGGTCGGGAAGGCTGAGACCCTGGTTCTGGTATTGCTTGGAAACAGAAACCACAAATCGAAGGTTGGCTTTACATAACTTCTCAAACGCCAACTGGTCCCCAAGCCTTATACGCTGGGCCAGATTCACTTCCTCTTCCGCAGTAATAAGTTCTTCTCTGCCAATATCTTGAAGGTATTTATCTAAAGAAGCCGTTTCACGATTTGTGATCGACCTCGAAATCTTAAGTTGTCTCATACTCTTATGACAAGTTTGACCGGCCTGGGGTTGCTTCTACCAACTCAATCCGTAAAAAGCCCTCATTCCGTTGGGGTAAAGCCCATCGATCTGAACCCCGTTTTTATTGCTTGTAAGCGCTTCCTTCAAGGCCCCTATCGAAGTTATGGGCCGGTTGTCGACATTCACCAGGATAAATCCAGCCTTCAACCCAGCCTGGCTGAATTTTCCGGGTTCAACACGGGTAATCTTAAAGCCGTGCGACAGACGGTATCTTGCTTTTTCAGTTTCACCTAGAGGTTCAAATGTGGCACCGTAAAGTATTAGTTTATTGCCTTCTACGGCAACTGTCTGAGTGCTGCTTTCACTCACCATCTTAACCTGCAGATCGATCTGCTTACCCTCCCTGAGGACTGATACACTGATCTCGTCACCGGGACTCATCTGCGAGACAGCTTCCATAAGTTCCGACTTACCGTTCACAGGCTTGCTCTGAATACTAATGATGATATCGCCTTTCTGTATACCGGCTTTTTCTGCTGAACCTCCTGAAACTACATCGTCAATATATACCCCGCTGAGACTGCTCAATCCCTTGTCTTTTGCAAACTGATCATCAATCTCGCGATAATAAACACCAAGCCAGACCCTCTTAATCTTACCGAACTTCGCAAAGTCATCCACAACTTTTTTTACAATGTTAACCGGGATGGCAAATGAATACCCCGTGTAATATCCAGTTCCCGATGCAATAGCCGCGTTGATGCCGATAAGCTCACCCCTGGTGTTTACAAGAGCTCCCCCGCTGTTGCCAGGGTTGATGGCCGCATCGGTCTGAATAAAAGATTCAACTGCTCCCTTGGAGCCGAGTATATTGATATCCCTCGCTTTCGCACTCACAATACCGGCGGTCACCGTCGATGTAAGGTTGAATGGGTTACCTACAGCCAAAACCCACTCCCCTATTTTTACATCATCACTGTTCCCATAAGCCAGGAATGGCAGATTATTCTCTTCAATGCGGATCAGAGCCAGATCGGTACCCGGGTCCGTACCCACTACAGTGGCTTTATAAACCCTTTTATCATTAAGAGTCACAGTAATATCCACTGCATCCTGCACCACATGGTTGTTTGTCACGATGTACCCGTTGGCAGAGACAATGACCCCCGACCCCATCGCAGAATAAGGTGAAACATATTCACGCGGTGCCGATTGCCCATAATTAAAGAATGAAAAGAAGTCGTCATACACCAGGCTTTTCTTCTGGAATTCAGACTTGATATGAACAACGGCATGCACGGAGATCGAAGCGGCAGTTTCAAAATCAGGAAGATTTCCCGGAGCACCCGGGCCGTACAAAGCTACCTGCTGTACCGGAATACCCTGAGGATCCGGATAATTTATCGTATTTTTTTTCTCAAATGCCTTGTAAAGTCCCAGAGATACGATCCCACCCAGGACAGCCATTAAAAACAATCCTATGTACTTTTTCATGAGTTTATTTTTTTATGATGACGGATATCTGATATCTGATATCTGATATCTGATGACAGATGGCGTTCATCATTCGATATTCAATATTCAATATTCGATATTCGATATTCGACATTCAATATTCGATATTCGACATTCATTCCTTCATTCCTTCCTTTAAACGTCCTCCCGATTCCTATATTTTTCTTAATGCGTTAAAAACTGTTAATGAATCTGTTAAAGAATTGTTAATGTTTTTTTTTGTCATTTCGTATCACTTTTCGGCCTCTGACGGATTAAGTATGTATCAGAAATCGGATATGAACTTCATTCTTATAATTTTCGTTTTATTGAGTCTGAATAATTCGCCGGCAAAGACCGGTGGCCCGGGCAACAGTAAATCGGTGAGGGTAGTATTCTGGAATGTCGAGAATCTTTACGACACTTATGATGATACGACCCGGCTTGATAACGAGTTTACACCAGGCGGCATGATGCGCTGGAATTATACGCGTTTCCACAGCAAAATCAACCATGTGGCTAAAACCCTGCTGGCTTTGGGTCAGTGGGAACCTCCGGGAATCATTGGCTTTTGTGAGGTCGAGAACCGCTATGTGATGAATAAACTGATTTATGAAAGTCCTCTGAAACCTTATGGTTACCGTATGATCCATCATGAGTCACCTGATCTCAGGGGAATTGATGTGGCTTTATTGTACCGACCCTCTGTGTTCCAGGTAGTCGATTCAAAGCCTTTTAAGATCAGGTTTCCTTTTGACACATCAGCACAGACCAGGGAAATCCTGCTGGTGAAGGGGGTAGTTCATGGACATGATACACTGAACCTGCTCATCAATCATTGGCCATCGCGCAGAGGAGGCTATGCAGAGTCGCAGCCCAGACGTGACTTTGTAGCCTTTGTATTAAAGCATATTGCAGACTCACTGCAAAGCAGCCGGCCATGGTCAAAAATTCTGATCATGGGCGATTTCAACGATGAGCCTACGTCGGCAAGCATTACAAACATATTGCATGCAATTCCACCCGATTCGATGCGGAATCCCTGCGATCTTGTAAACCTTATGCAGCCTATGTGCGGAAAGCAGGGATCACACAGGTACAAAGGCATCTGGAGCCTTCTCGATCAATTCATAGTGAGCGGGAGCCTTTTCAGGCATACGGAAGGTTTGCGCCTGGTAAAGGGATCGGTTACCGTTTACAAGGAAGGGTTCCTGCTGAAGGACGATCTGAAGTACTTTGGAAGCAAGCCTTTCCGCACGTTCAACGGGTTCAGGTACGAGGGTGGATTTTCCGACCATCTGCCGGTATATCTCGATCTGGCTTATTGAGGTATGAACGGCAGGAGCCAGCAATGCCTGATGATGTCGGCCCAAAGGCCGGGCTCATCAGGGGTCAGGCCCACACTCCATTAATCCTGGTACTGCAATATCCGCAGTGACCATTTTTTATTTGATTTGATGTGACTGTAAAACCCCTGCGTTCCACGACCGTTTTTTTACACTTCGGGCAGATTGTATTTTCGTAATCGGTACCGGGGACGTTCCCTATATACACATAATTGATCCCGGCTTTGCATGCAATGGGATAGGCCTGTTCAAGAGTGGCGAGGGGTGTATAAGGGATACTTGTAAGTTTATAGAGTGGAAAGAACCGGCTGAAATGCAGTGGGACATCCGCAAAGCCATTGGAAACAAGCCATTCGCACATCTCTTTGATCATATCCATCTTATCGGTCCAGCCGGGAACGATCAGGTTGGTGATCTCGAGCCAGACTCCTTCTTCCTTCAGAATTTTAAGTGTTCGGAGAATAGGTTCCAGCCTGCCGCCATTAAGTCTGGCATAGATCTCGTCTCTGAAAGATTTCAGGTTGATATTGGCCGCATCGATGTATTTTGCCAGTTCCCTGAGGGGTTTTTCGTTAATATATCCGTTGCTGATGAGCAGGTTTTTGATACCACTAGCCCTGGCCAGCCTGGCTGTATCCAGCGTATATTCATAGAACGACAAGGGCTCCGAATAGGTATAAGCAATGGCTTTACAGCCGCTTGCGGCAGCCTCCTTTACAACCTGGGCGGGAAACAGCTCCACGCTGTTCGTGGTCTCGGGGCTCACCTGTGAAATTTCCCAGTTCTGGCAGTTGAGACAAGCCAGGGTACAGCCTGCCGCGGCGATAGAAAAACTCTCTGCCGATGGCAGAAAATGAAACAAGGGCTTCTTCTCGATAGGATCGATGTGAACACTGCAGAGATTGCCATACGCGATAGTGTATAGCTTTTCTCCATACGCAACATGGCTTCGGCAAAGCCCATGCTGTCCCTCTTTCAGCACACACTGATTCGGGCATAACAAACATCTCACACCCTTCGGAGTGAACACGTAATACAGCGACTCCCGGCTGTATTTCCCGGGTCCCCTGTCGGGGGAAGGCTTTTCTGTATTCATATTCATCAGATTTTTTCTCATTGTTTCGTACCTTTACCTTGATTTTCTTTCAAAGTTAATAAACAATGAGTCGTTTTCTCCGATTTATACTTATTATGGGACTCACATTCAACCTCAGCAACAGCGGTTCCTCTCAGGAGGGGCCAAAAACAGACCGTAAACCTGCTGCGGCAGGAAAATTTTATCCGGCCGGTGCCGATACTCTGAAAGCCCAGCTAACCGAGCTGTTCCGGAATGCCAAACCGCGCTCAGCAGCTAACCTCCAGGCGGTGATATGCCCCCACGCGGGCTACGTTTTCTCAGGCGCTGTAGCTACCAGCGGAATCAATCAGATCGACCCCGATAAGGTGTATGATAATATTTTCATTATCGGTTCCAGCCACCAGGCTTCATTCATGGGAGCTTCCATCTATAACAAGGGAGATTATATGACCCCCCTGGGCAAAGTGCCCGTGAACATTAAGCTGGCGAACGAACTCATCAAAGCCAATCCGGTCTTCAGCTATGTTTATGACGCCGACCTTAATGAACATTCGCTGGAAGTACAGGTCCCTTTTCTTCAATACCATTTGAAAAAATCCTTCCGCATAGTTCCCATCGTGATTGGCAGCCAGAGTGCTCAAACCTGCAAACGTATTGCCCAGGCTCTGAAGCCGTATTTTAACGATAAGAATCTTTTCGTCATCAGCACCGACTTCTCTCATTATCCTCCTTACAATGATGCGAAGTCGACCGATAAAGCCACCTGCGATGCCATCATTACCAACAATCCCGATGCCCTGATGAAAGTTCTCGGCGAGTACGAGAAGAAAAACATCCCAAACCTGGCAACGAACCTCTGCGGCTGGACTTCCGTGCTCACCCTGCTGTACATGACGGCCGGGGATGCAGGCATCAGTTACACTCCGTTATCGTATATGAATTCGGGCGATTCGAAATACGGCGACCATGCCCAATGCGTGGGATACTGGTCCATTGCCATAACCCGCGAAGCCGGTGCTGTAAGAGCGGCCCCAGCAGAATTCAGTTTTACAAAAGAAGAAAAGCAAACCTTACTGTCAATCGCCCGCAACACGATTGTGATGTATGTTAAAGAACGTAAAACCCCTGAGGTGGCCGATAAAAACTTCAGTCCCAACCTGAAGATGCATGCCGGAGCGTTTGTCACCCTCAAAGAACATGGGGAGCTGAGAGGCTGCATAGGCCGTTTCACTGCCGATATCCCTCTCTGGAAAGTGGTTCAGCAGATGGCTATAGCTTCAGCCACTGAAGATTCCCGCTTCCTGCCTGTTACGGCCAAAGAAATTGATAAACTGGAAATCGAGATATCGGTTCTCTCTCCAATGAAAAAAATATTTTCTGTCGATGAGATCGTCCTGGGTAAACATGGCATTTATATCAAGAAAGGCTATTATTCCGGGACTTTCCTCCCCCAGGTTGCCACCGAGACCGGCTGGAGCAAGGAGGAGTTCCTGGGTCATTGCGCCCGCGACAAAGCCGGACTGGGATGGGATGGATGGAAGGATGCAGACATTTTCACCTATGAGGCTTGCGTGTTCGGAGAGCCCTGACAGATAACAGATATCAGATATCCGCCATCCGGATTACCTTCCGCAGAGTTCCACAAAGCTGCATTTTGCGCAAATCCTGAGATCGGCAGTCTGAGTAAATTTCTGCGAAGTATCAAAGACAGCAAATAACACCTGCTTCAGGCTCTTTTCAAACCCGGCCATATCAGATGCGGTAAGATGTGTATGATTATGTTCTTCGGCGGATGAAGGAACGGAAACCGCCATCAGCCCCTCTTTTAACTTTCTGAGCGAGATGATTCCAGACTGAACCAATACATCGCTTCTCATCAGCGGAAAATACAACCAGCTATAGGTAAGCAGCTGGAAGGCATAGTCGGCAGCCGGATCCATGGCGAATTCATCCCAGTCCTTAACAAAGGTTCGTTTCTTGTCGGCCGAGCCAGTCTTATAGTCGATAATCCTCAGATATTTCCCGGTACTGTCGATACGGTCGGCCTTACCAATTATTTTCACGGGCATCAGACCTCCTGTCGTCATTACCTGCAACACCCGGTTCAGCCACAATTCAGTCGCGGTAATACTGAGTCTCTCACCATTTTTTTTCAGTCCGGCAATAGTATCAATTTCCGAATCAAGAAACCTCTTCAGCATCATCCTGCCAAGCCTTACCAGCAGGAGGTTGCGACCGTAATTCACGTCCCTGCCGCTGAATTCTTTGCTACAGGCCTCATCGATTGCCTGATCTGCTTTGGTTTTCATTACGCGGATTATTCCTTCATCCACTTCCGCACCCACGAATCCCTTGTATAGCCTGTGCAGGGCCTCATGCACTATATTTCCAAGAATCCGGCTGTCGATCTCCTCTTCCATCTCCTCAGGCTCCCTGAGTCCGGCAAGATCGTTGAAATAAAACTTCAGGCCGCAGGCCCTGAAGTTATTCAGTGAGCTTGGAGAAAACCCTTTTTGCGCTTTATTTTTCAACAGCCTCAGCGCCGTTTCATCTTTCTCAATACTGATGGCCGGAGAGAGACCCGAAGGAGAGGGGGTCATCACAAGAAGTTCTTCTTTTATATCGGCTGATGGGTTTGCCCGTTTCAGCTCGCTCAGTATCTGTTGCAGGAAGCGGCTCATCTCCCCTCCCCCGAATTCTCCGGGTTCGGAATTGTAGAGAAGATGAATATTTTTGGCTCTTTGCAGCAAGCGGTAAAAATGATACGCGTAAACGGAATCTTTATGCCCATACGTTGGAAGTCCGAATTCAAGTTTCAGGTCAAGCGGGATGAAGGAATTTCCTGAACGTCCCCTGGGAAGGAGGTTTTCGTTACAGGAGATCATTATAAGGTTCTCGAAATCGAGTCCCCTGGTTTCAAGAATACCCATGATCTGCAAGCCTTTCAGAGGTTCCCCGTAAAAAGGAAGCGTTACAGTTTCTGACATTTTCGCAAACAATTGCGAAAATGTCAGAAATGTTTTCACCGTGCCGGGGTGCGATGCCAGCAACCCCTCGAGCTGGTGAATGATCTTTGAGAATGTGAACAGATATTCGAGTTCAACGAACGACTGATCCTTGATCAGATGATCTCTGAAAATCCCCAATATCTCTTTGATCGAAGTGATCGCATCTTCGGGTTTCTGCCAGCTTCCAAAGAATGGTTTCAGGAATTCAGTTTGGGCCGAAAATAAATCTTTGCCGCTTATAAGTATATCTTCTGAAGAGATGAAAACCCTGTTTCCCCGGGTTATTGATTCAAGCATCTGCCCGAACGCGAAACGATTCTCATCCATTAACCCCTTCGCTATACCGGTCACATAAGGATGTCGCAGTAATTCAATTACATCCCTGTAGTAAAACAGTTTCGCCCCCTGTTTGCGGTTAGCCGAAAACTTCTCCTTATTCAGATGCAACCTTAAAACCAGTTCCAGCAGATCGTTCAGAGGGGTATGCGACAGAGGAAGCCCCATGGTGACATTCATCTCTCCTGCTTCAGCCGGAAGGCAATACAACAAGGGGATCACCAGGTTCTCATCCTGCAATATGATCGCGGTCTTTTCGTCGAACGTTCCAATGGTCTTCACGAGTTCTCCGGCCAGCCCTGCCTGGGCTGTATTGTTAGGCACACCGGTGATTCTGATAGTTTTGGGATTTCCGGCAATGCCTGAGGATACCCAGTTAAACTCCTTCCCTCCCCATTTTTTACGGTTACGCCTAAGAAACTCCCCTGCCTCGTTTCCGAAATCGTTCAAATAATATGTATCGGCATCCCATAGAAATTCGGCTTTTCCCTGCTTGTATAAAACGTCCATCACCTTTTCTTCGGCAGCGGTAAGTGCATTAAATCCTGCAAAAACAACTTTTTTCCAGGGCAGCTTTTCGATGAATTTTTCTATTCCGAGGCTGGCCATGCGGAACATCAGTCCGGGGTACGCCTGTTTGTTTTCCAGAATGCCATCCACCAAACGGCTGTAATATATATACAGGGAGCTGTAAAACTTCAGATATTGCTTCTCAAAGTCAGTAAGAGTAAGGTTTTCGGGGTTCCAAACCGAGATTGCACGCGTATCGGTCAATGCCGAAAACAACTGCCGTGCATCGGTCAGGGAGCGATCCACCTCATCAAAATCGGCCAGCAAAGTGGGTGCCCATTGAATAAAATCTTCAAAGGACTGTGCATTTTCCCGTTCGATTTCCATGTGGATCGTGTAAAGCCTGAACAGCAGCTGAAGCGTCTCCGCCGGCCGCAAACCCGCGACAGTAGTAAGAAAATCGTCGACAGAGCAGATCGTTGGCGACCAGATGGTTTTCTTCAGTCGTACTGCAAGGAATTTACGCAGAAACAAACCGGCCCTGAGATTGGGCAGCACAATGCATACCTTTGAAACCTCATCACCCCATGTTGTGATAAGATAATCGGCAGTCTGCTCCAAAAAAGCACTCATTAACTGTTTTCCTCTCTTTTTCCGGCGTCAAACCAGAAGGAATCGTTATCGGTAAAGGCCGAGATGCGGTTATTCCTGCACAGCCTGAGATACATGTTAATGAGCGAAAACCGGCCTTCTTCGTTCATCAATGGGATGATTGAAGGAGAAAAAATCTGTATCCCTGAAAATGCCAGCGGATGAATCCTCTTGAAGTCCTTCCTGCTGAGTTTTTTCTCACCGCTGCTTATGTTGGTCCATCCTACCATCTCTGATCGCTCATTGAACAGCAGGTATCGGGAAGTCTCCCGGTTCCTGACCGCCAGAGTGGCCAGTGGCCTCTGTTTTTTATGGAAACTGAGCATCGCTCCCAGGTCAATATCAGACAGCACATCCACATTTCTTACTACAAAAGGACCTCCGCCCTCAAAAAACCAGGATGCTTTTTTTACTCCACCTCCGGTGTCGAGCAGTTCATCCCGTTCATCCGAAACCTCTATCTTCAAACCGAAGTTCTTTTTCTTTTCAAGGAATTCGATGATCTGATCAGGAAAATGATGCACGTTAACGATCACCTCCTTAATCCCATTAATTTTCAGGTGATCAATTGAATGTTCAAGCAGGGTTTTCCCGTTGATCTCCACAAGTGCTTTCGGCATCGAATCGGTAATCGGCTTAAGCCGGGTTCCTAATCCGGCTGCCAGTATCATTGCTTTCATATTTTAAGTATTTTGTAATCCATCCGTCATCCGTCATCCGTCATCCGTCATCCGTCATCCGTCATCCGTCATCCGCCATCTGCCAATGTTTCAACTGAATTTTTACATTAAATTTCTCACTGATGTACTTTGCCAGCTGCTCGGCACAGTAAACCGAACGGTGCTGTCCGCCGGTACATCCGAAGCTCACCATCAGGCTGGTGAATTTTCGGTCGATGTACCTTAGAGTACTCTGGCTCACCAGACTAAACACATGGTTCAAAAAAGCATCTACTTCCGGTTCTTTCTTCAGAAAATCCATAACTGCCTGATCCCGGCCTGTTACCACGGCATATTCGGGATACCGGCCCGGGTTGGGTAAGGCGCGGCAGTCGAACACAAACCCGCCTCCATTACCACTCTGATCTGCCGGCAGACCCTTTTTATAGGAAAAACTGGATATTCTGATAACCAGGTCAGGCGAAGATGCTTTTGCACCGGAAAAGTCAGGATTTGAAATGATATCCTCCAGCACCTTCTCCAGCATGGGCAGCTTCAAGGGGATCTGAGACCTTTCGCGAAGTATCTTCAGGTTCTTTACCGCGTAAGGAATGCTCTGGAGGAACAGAGGTTTGTTCTCATAGTAGCCTCTGAAGCCATAAGCTCCCATAGCCTGCAATATTCTGATGAGCACGAATCCATCGAAATATTTCCTGAATTGCCTCTCATCAAATGCAGCATATTTCGCGGCTGCGTGGACGTAGTGATTCAGCAGCCGCCGCCTGAAATCCTCAGTCAGGTCGGCTTTTGCGTCGTAAAGAAGCGATGCCAGGTCATACTGAAGAGCCCCCCGGCGGCCCCCCTGGTAGTCGATAAACCAGGGTGAGTTATTGTGAATCATGATGTTCCTGGACTGGAAATCGCGGTACATAAAATGTTCTCCCGGTACTTCGAGCAGGAAATCGGCCAGGGTATTAAAGTCCTCTTCAAGCTTTTGTTCATCAAAGGCGATATGTGCAAGCTTCAGGAAATAGTATTTGAAATAGCTCAGGTCCCACATCATGCTTTGCCTGTCGAATGCAGGTCTTGGGTAGCAATACTCAAACGGAATGCTGTGGCCTGCAGCGATCTGGAACTGAGGAAGAAATTCAACCGCTTTCATGTAAAGGCCAATGATCTCAGCAGTAAGCTCGCTATTATCCCCACGTTTCGATGTCAAAGCCGAAAACAGGGTGGTGTCTCCAAGGTCCTCAAGCAGGTAAATATCCTTGTCAGAACCGGTAGCAAGAAGCTTTGGCACAGGCAATCCCATGGCCCTGAAATGTGTTGTAAACTTCAGAAATGCTATATTCTCGGTGATGTCGGCGTTATACGCTGCAATAACGCGGCCCGAAGCTCCCAGAATCCGAAAATACTGACGGTACGAGCCGGAACCCGCGATCTTCTCGACCGACAAGGATCCGGTCCTGCTCCAGTCGCGGTAGATTTGCTCTATTTTTGATTCTATGTTCATGATTTGTTAAATTAAATGGTGAAATGGTGAAATGGTGAAAATTCCTGCATTCCTTCATCCCTTCATTCCTTCATCCCTTCATTCCTTCAATGTCACTTCCTCCAGTCTCACCTCCGGCTCAAGATACAGCAAATATTTTCTCACCTCCTTATATCCCATTTCTTCCAGGCTACTGCCATACTGCAGCAGCTGGGTTTTATATTTTTCCATAGTGCGGCCTGTTTTATAATCGACCACGATAGCCTGCTCCCCCCTGATGATCACCCGGTCGGGCCGGAACGTATGCCCTCCCGGACTAAGTATCTCTGCTTCCGGCCTCATATCGGCGTTATCGTCAAAAATAAAAGCCAGATCCGGATCGTTCACGATGGAATGGATTTTATTACGGATATCCTTCTCCAGGGCTCTGTCGAGTATTCCGTTTTCAAGCATGGTGTCAATCACATCACTGGCATTATTTTCATTGTTAATCCCGGCCAGGATAGCATGAAGCAGGTTGCCGAACCTGCGGTTTTTTTCGGGATCATCAAGATTCCATACCTCTGGTGCGCGACGACGTATGCTGATCTTTTCCTTCCAGTCTCCAAACCTCAGGCCGGGCATGGGCACAACATGATTTTCCTCTTGTTCTGCCGGCCTTACAGGAACACGACATCCGAAGTCATAATCAAAACGATCATCTTCCCATAACATCTTTTGCTGCAGCCACGATTTAAAGAAAGCCGGCACTGAAGAGGGTTCATCTGTTTTCCTGGGAGGATGTGGCGGAAGAATATAAAGCCGTTGCTCAGGCCTGGTCATCACCACGTAGAGGATGTTGATGAGATCGAGCATAGACTTCTGCCGCTCCTCCAGATACTGATCGGCGAAAGCAGTTTCTTCAATCTCACTGCCGGAAGCCAGCAAGGCAACAGGCAGTGAAGGAACCTCGTTATGATCCAGCCTGGCCCAAAGGTATTTCCTGGTATTTTTCAACCTGTCGCCGGCAAAAGGATAAATCACGACGGGAAACTGCAGGCCTTTGGCCTTGTGTATGGTCATCACCTGAACCGCGTTAAATCCTGAAGGCATCACTACCGATAATTTTTTATGATGATCATCCCACCATTCCAGGAAATCCGGGACTGAAGCCGACTTATCGCTACTGAACTTCAGCACGGAATTCAGAAAGAACTGAATATAAGGGTCGCCGCCTGATGAGGGGCAGAAGCTGTTGATGAGCCGGATGAAAAAATCATATACCGGAAGTGTTCTCAGCATACCGGTTCCGCCCTCACCGGTGCGGGCTGCTAAAAAATCATTGAACGCCTTAGTACGCCTGTCGGGATCCATGTTAAGCCAGGATGAATAGAAAGGTTTTTCTTGTTGAAACAAGTTACTGTATATGTTAAGAATACCGGCCTGAACCACCGGATTTGCCGGGCCAAAGATAGCTCTCACCATGCCTGTAAGCATCCGTACCAGGGGTGAATAATTGAGCAGCAGCGATTCACCTGAAACAACGGGAACATTCTTTTCGATCAGCATCTGAGCCACATGTGAAGCCTCCCTGTTGGAGCGGCATAACACAGCAATATCTTTGAACCTGTAACCATCTTCACGACATCCGTCAATAATTGCGAAAACCTTATGCAGCATGACATCTGCCAAAACCTCTTCATCTTCTCCCTTGCCGGTAAAAGAAATGCTTATGTAACCTCCTTCTTTTGAAGGATCGGGGACCTGTTTCAGCCCTTCATACACTTTTTTGCGTATTTCATCAAGGGAGCCGCTTACAAATTGAAAAAAGTCATTATTGAAGTTCACAATCTCCCTTCCAGAGCGGAAATTCCGGTCGAGTGGCCACTCCACGAAGTTCCTTTCAAGAGCCGCCTGACGGTCCCTGAGTACCCGATTTTCATCGCTGCCCTTCAAGGCCGGAAGGGAGGTAAATTGTTCCACATCGCCGTTTCTCCAGCGGTAAATAGCCTGTTTGCCATCTCCTACAACCAGGTTAAACCAGCCCGACGCCAGAGAGTTTTCGATGAGAGGGACAAAATTCTGCCATTGAAGGGCCGAAGTATCCTGAAATTCGTCGATGAGAATATGACGGTACTTCTCGCCTATTCGTTCATAGATAAAAGGAACCGGTTCACCCAAAACAACCTTCGCGATACGGCTGTTGAATTCAGAAATATGAACAATTTTGTTCTGCTTTTTGAAGTCCAGAAGTATACCGTCAATGCTGTTCAGCAACGCCAGTGGATATACCGAATTTCCAAGAATTTTAAAGAGTTTGTAGCGTGAATATGATTCTTCTGTAAGTTTTTGCAGCCTCTGAAAACCTTCAGAGAGTATGGGCTGTATCTGTTCTATCTTTTTTTTCTCGGCGGATGTGGCTTTACCGCTGCTCCAGCTGTTATTTTCAACCGCGGCTGACATCCGGGCCGAGGGCTGGAGTTTATCCAGCTTTCCACCTGCAATCTGCTCAAAATACCAGGATATACCATACCTGCCATTGGCAAAGGACTGATGTTCCAAACCGGCATCACAGATCGCTTTCCAGGCCGGGCCGGCTGTTTCGCACACCAAATTCCCGAATTCTCTGACCTGCTTTCGCAGAAAACCCGCTATGTTCTTAAAGTCATCCAGACTGAGGCTCCTGAGCTTTGGCAGATGTTGCTGACTATCTTCATCAAGCAGCAGTCTCGAAAAATCCATCAGGGACGTATCTATTGCCTGGCTTTTTTCATCGTCGAGATTGCTTTCCAGGAAATTTACCAGCAGGGCGGTCAGCTGTTCGTCATCCCCTGCTTTGTCGAGAAGCAGGTCAACCGCGGTTTCTATCAGCTCATCGGCATCCAGCTCAACCTTAAAATTCACAGGTAAGTGAAAGTCATGGGCAAAAGCGCGTAGTATACGATGTGAAAAGCTGTCGATGGTTCCTATCGCAAAATCGGAATACCGGTGAAGGATCTTCTTCAGGGCATCGGCAGCACTCAGGCTGATCTCCGTTTCGCTGAGACCTGTATCTTCCAAAAGAAACGGCAGCAGTTTCCTGGTGGCTTTGCCTTTTCCTGCCATAGGGCCCGAGAGCTCCTCAAGGCATTCAAGTACCCTGTGTTTCATTTCGCCGGCCGCCTTGTTAGTAAAAGTCACCGCGAGAATGTTACTGAAACTGCCTGTATCCTGCAGTATTATCTTCAGGTACTCCCTGACCAGCGTAAAAGTCTTGCCCGAACCGGCCGAGCTTCTGTATACGGTGAAAGACATTATTTTTGCTTTGCTGTCTGAGCCTGTTTTTCCACCCACTTCTTAGTGTGAAACAACTCTCCCAGGGTATAAAAATCCCGCTGGTATTTTAGCCCCACACCCTGGGTATACGGTGCATTGTTATTCAGCAGGCTCATATTGTTTGTGCGGTTAAAAGCGCGCACCCTCCATCGTTTATTATTCGTAAGAATGTATTCAATATTGATATCTCCCACGATCTGGTTGGGCTGCTGGTAGGGGCTCGATTTGTAGTTGTTCATCCCGAAAGTGCCGTCGATCAGAAGCCTGTCGTTAAGAAGCTGGGTCGACATGGAGACATCCCATGACTGGATATCGGTGGAAGAGGCAGGGCGGTAATTGACTCCCACATTCACATTCCTGGAGATTCCCGAAAGCCATGAATTGATCTGGTTTGTGACCAAAGAAAGTGAGGTTGCACCAACGTTGATCGAGGGTCCAGAAGCAGACATTACAGGCTTAAAAGAGTTCATGACCAGCATGTAGATCATTTGCTGATTCATTTCAGAAACATTGGTAGTATCAATAGCCCGGTATACTACCATCTTGATATCTTCTTCCACATTGGGAAGATTCATGCTGAATTTGATATCAGGGTTCTGAAGTTTGCCCCCCAGGTGAAAGATAACTTCAATAGGGAAACGGAGCTGGGCAGCTGAAGGGTCTGATGTAAGGCCCGCCAGGGTAGTCTTTGTGCGGTAAACCGCGCTCACGCTAAGGGTCGCATCAGCAGGGTCGCCCGACCAGCTTATCCTGCTACCTTCTGTAATACTCATCGGAAGCCTTAACAGGTTCTTGATCTGGAAGACAAATGAACCTTTGGTGATGGAATAGACGCCGGTCATAGAAAAAGGAGTGGAAGGAGTCATTCCCATCGCTATGTTTCCGGTTCCCTGGGCCTTAAGGTTTCCCAGCTGATCGGGCAGAAATACTTCTATGTTGGCATCCGGATTTGCTTTCAGGGCGATGTCGAGAGTAAGGTTTGTCTGACTCTTATTTAGTTCCTGTTTGCCAGAAACCGTGTCTTCCTTATTCACGAATCGTATGTAGTCGTTTTGGCCCACGCTTGCCGTAAGATTGATCGGAATGGTCACGATTGTATTTTTCCCGGTCTGAGCCTTCACCGAGATAATGATATTATCAACCGGGCCATAGATATGTACCGACCCGATACCCCTGGCTTTGCCGTAAAATATTGGATTCTGGGCATATGAAGTGTTAAAAGCAGAAAAATTGTTCAGATCAACATTAAGATCCAGCCTCAAATCACTGAAATTATTATGACTGATGCGCCCATTCAGTATTCCTTTGTTTCCGAGAGAATCCTGGATAGTCATCTTGTTAAAAACAAATCCGTTGGAATCGATATGCACGACATCCGAAATAGAATACATGATATTCAGATAACTGATTTTGAACCCTGTGCTGTTGAGATGCAGATCTCCGGAAAGCCTGGGCCGGCCAGGAGTTCCCTGAATTGTTGTATGCCCCGACACCGAGCCTTTCACACCCGACATAAAACTCGAAACAAAAGGCTGAAACATTTTTAGGTTGAGTTCCTGAAGATCCAGGGTAAAATCCAGACGAGGCTCCTTCCCCGTGTACAGACTCCCGCTGAGGTCGAACGGGATGCGCTTGACTGTATTGTCATTGTACTCAATTCGGGATCTTACATCAAACCGTTCATCGGCTTTAACGTAATTTATATTCAGAAAGGCGTCGCCTAAAAGTTCCTTATTGAATTTAAACTGGTTCAGCTTCAGATCCGATAATATCCTGATATCATTGTACACGTTCATCAGCTTCACTTTACCGCTAAGCATGCCTTCTACTTCAATGGCTTCGGTACCTGTAAACTTGTCAAGAGCAGAAATATCGACTTTGTTAAAAGCAAGCGCAAGTGTATCCGGCAGCTGCGCCGAGACCTTGCCCTCTGCCTCAAAGAACTGGTCACCGGCCGAGAAAAACAAGCGATGAATATCAATACTATTCGTGTCGACAATAATATAATTTTCACGATCGACAGTCCACTCCCGTCCGCTGAGTAATACACCCATATTAGTGATTTTGATCTCAGTTTTCGGATTATGCAGAAAACTCACAAACCCGTCAAAACCGCTGAACCTCCCGGCGTCAGTCCATGTAAAGGCATATAAAATGCTGTCGTGACGTACATGTGAGATCAGATTAAAAGTGTCAAGCTTCACCTCAATACTATCCGTTTTAGACGCTTTTTTAAAATAGATGGCATCGGATCCTGTATTCAATGCTAATTCTTTTGAGCTTGTCTGGGCATCGAGATGCCAGTTTGGAATATAGATACCCGACACATCCAGAAAAGGTGAATTGCCCTTCAGGGATAAAAGACCTTTACTCTCGTCGTACGAACAATCCAGGGATGAGTGATCTGATACCCTTAGGAAAGGAAGGAACACCGCTGTAAGCTGGTCCGTATTTTTAAATCTCACATTGCATTTCAATTCTTGGTCGGAACTCAGCAGAGTTTCATATTTTGCAGAGTCTTTAAGGTAAAATGAAGCCAGATAATTTTTAACGAAGGTATATAATGAAGGGACCACCTTACCGAAACTGAAGCGTCCGCTGATGTCGGCATCAACGAAATCGGATTTGAGGTGATACGATTTATTTCCCTTCTCATCAATATTATTGGTGAGGAGGAGATTCTTCATATGGATTGACTTCTTGCCTTCGAGATAATGTGTGCTATCGAGTGAGATATAACCATCGATATTATTCAGGTTCGTTCCTTTAAAGTCAGCTTTGATCACCGTGGATAATTGCTCAATGCTGTCGCGGCGGAGGAATCCGAGTTTAAACAAGCGGGCGTAGCGTATCTCCGATCTGAAGTCGAAACCGGGTATAGAATCAGAGAAATTCACCATCCCATTGAAACTCAAGGCAAGGTTCGGATCATCCACATCAAAATACCCGGTAAAGCGTTTATTAAACAACAGACCTCTTACATCGAGTTCATGGTAATTGTACCTTAAAAGCCTTGTTGAATCAATATGTACGTTTAACTCAACATCTGCATTTGAAGAACTAAGGCCTTTGCCGTTAAGCTCGCCTCTGAACGTGGTAACCCCTACAGAAGCTGTATCACCAATCAGTCTTCCAATATTAAAACCTGTAACGTCAAGCTGGCCCTTATATGATAGTTCGTATTCATCATGGGTGCGATGCATCACCAGGTCGGTCCTGATATTTCCCAGATTCGTACGAAAAAGAGCATTGGAGACAAAATCGTTATAATACCCGGTAAAATACCCGCTGAAGCTAAGTACTCCGATATTCGCCAGCATACCCGGCAATGCAATGCTGTCGCTCTGATCGGGAAGTAAAAACGATTCTACATCTTTTTTGGTAGTGGTCATGGTTTTTACCGCCATATCAACGAATGTCTCTTTCACATCCGGTAAACCGAATGCTCTGATATTGCCCCAGAAATAAGTATTTATTCCATACGCTATGCGGAAATCCCGGGCTCTGAAGTTGCTGACCGTCCCATCAATCCTGCCTTCAAAACGGAAGCGGTCTTTCATCCTCCTGATGTCAGGGGCAAAGAAACCAATATCCTGCAAGTCGAGGTACGAGGGGGCAATGTCGGCTTTTATCGTGATGGCATTGAGAAAATCATTAAACGCACTCCAGGACGGATAAAGGAATGCAAAACTGAGAGAAACGTCAGAGTTGTCGGTAAGAATTTTCAGATTACTTGCCTTGAGAAAACCCGGGCTCACATGAAATTCCCCACTTAGGTGCTTAAGATGAAAACCACAACGTTCGGAGGCCGAAAGGTCAAGGATATTGGTCCGGATTGTATCTGCATCAAAGCGCAGATCCGTCAGGTGCAGGTTGATGTCCCTCACGTCGATATTGGCGTAATCCATGCCCACCGGCTCTCTTGGAGTGTTCTCGTCTTCAAGATGAAACCTGGTGGAGTTCAGGATAATGTTGGAAACGTTAAAGTCCCAGGGCTTACTTTTTACTGTATCTGCTTTCTTTGTCGTGTCGCTGGATGCGAAATAATCGACGATAAACTGGAAATTCATTGAAGTATCGCCTTTATGGGTTAGCAGTTGCACAATACCGTTATCAATGAAAACTGTTTTAATATTTATCCTGTGCTTCTTCAGACTTATAATACCAGGGCGCACCGATAATTCTTTCGCTTTAAATAAATATTCACCCTGGTGGTCTTTCAGGCTGATATCATTGATCACCAACCCATCCCAGGGATTCAGGCTAAAGCTGCCGATCTTCACTTCAGTTTTCCAAGCCTTTGAAAAGTAAGCAGCTGTGATCCTGGCTCCCAGTGTCTGAACCACGGTACCGCGTACCACCGACCATAGGGTGAAAGTGAGTGAAAAAAGTATCACGCAGCAAAAGACGAATATTTTGATCAGGGTTTTTATAGTAAATTTGCTTAGTTTTTTCCGATTGACCCCTTACCGTTTAACCTGAGTGGGCTATTTATTTTACTTGCAGAATGCAGCTATACATCCTTGGTATTGAATCTTCCTGCGACGACACTTCCGCGGCCGTGATTGCTGATGACGTGATCCTGTCGAACATCACGGCCAGCCAGGATATCCATGCCTTGTTCGGGGGTGTGGTTCCGGAGCTTGCATCCCGTGCCCATCAGCAGAATATCATACCGGTGATCCATACCGCGCTGCAAAAAGCAAATATAAGTAAAAATCAGCTTTCAGCGGTGGCTTATACACGGGGCCCGGGGCTGCTCGGTTCACTTCTGGTTGGAGCCTCATTTGCCAAGGCATTTGCCATGGGACTGAACATCCCTCTCATCGAAGTCAACCACCTGCAGGCTCATATCCTGGCCCATTTTATACGTGGGGCTGAAAAATCGAATTCCGTTCCTGTATTTCCTTTCCTTTGCCTCACCGTTTCAGGCGGCCATACCCAGATAGTGGTTGTGAAAGATTATTTCGACATGCAAATTATCGGTCAAACAATTGATGATGCAGCCGGGGAGACCTTCGACAAAGCAGCAAAGATCATGGGTCTCCCCTATCCCGGCGGGCCGCTGGTCGACAAACTTGCAGCTACCGGAAACCCTGACCGGTTTTCCTTTTCAAAACCGAATGTACCCGCTCTGGATTTCAGTTTCAGCGGACTTAAAACATCTTTTTTATATTTCCTCAGAGACCGGCTGAAAGAAAACGAACATTTCATCGATCAGAATAAAGCCGATCTCTGTGCATCCATTCAGAAGACCATTCTCGATATCCTGCTTTCCAAACTTGAAAAAGCTGCCATGGAAACCGGGATCCGCGAAATTGCCATTGCCGGCGGAGTTTCAGCTAATTCAGGCCTTCGTTCCAGACTCGAAGCTCTGAGGCACGACAAGGGCTGGAATGTATTCATCCCGCCACTGGCCTATACAACCGACAATGCAGCGATGATAGCTGTTACCGGGTATTTTAAATATCTGAATAAGGATTTTGCGAACCAGTCCGACGCTCCCTATGCCCGGAGCAGGTTCTGACAATTTACTTGTTGGGGAGAATCTCAAACCGGTCCTCATCGGTTGTTTCCATTATTTTTTTCCGGCGGTCATAATGGTAATAATAGAGGTCGTATTGATTCTGCGGCATATTAAAGGCCACCCACTGGTTCATAAAGAAGTCAAACAGATATTCTCCGTGCTTGCGGCCCAGGTATTTCGCCATGTCATAAACATCGGCAAGTCCAAGACTATCTATGTGATATTTATATCTCACGGCGTTTGACCAGGGATCGACTATAAAATTGCCGTCAAAACTATCGAAGGCCGACTGGGAATCGTACAATAGCGTTTTTCTGGGTTTGTCGGTATTGACTTTGCTTAATTCAAGCCACACACTAAAGTCCATGGCATTCAGATTAAACCTTCTGTAATAAACAGTATCGTTAATAGGCTGCTTGTCTTCAAGAGGATAGGTGTATTCATCGAGCTGAATCTGCGATATATTCACCTTGTAGGATTGGGCCTGACTTACAAGGAAGGAATCGATCTGGTCGGGAAGGTAAACCTCGAAATTTGCAGCCCGGAGAGCAGAAATAAACTGGTTTACATAATCTTCGAGCATCGTCGAATCGCTGATTCTCTGAATGAAAAGACTGCTTGAAAAAAGAGCTGAATCCTGCTGTTTGTCGCTCATCTCCGAAAACCCGTCAATAGCTTCTCCCTTGTGATTGTATAGATACAGGTAATCAGGGGGAGTTACTAAAAGCCTTATCTTAGGTCCGCTTTTTACAAAACTCTGAGCAAGCTTTTGTTCCGGCAAACAAGATGCAAGAAACAGCAGTATAAATAAAAACAAGAAGGTGAAAATTCTGCCGGGATTCATCATATTACAAAACTACTGAATTCAGCAAATATTATGCCAGAATTAACAATATCCTATTCTTGGCTTAAAAAACGGGCACCGTATGCTTTTCCATAGTCGAAACATTTCTGAAGAGTTCCGGCATGAGGAGTGAATTTGATCATCAGACCTTCATCCATAACATTGAGCTTAAGGTTTGAAAGCGCCGAAGTCATTATCTTTGCCCCTTCCCCGCTCCAGCCGTAAGAACCAAACACAGCCGCCAGTTTTCCCCGGTCACGGATGGGATTCACGGCGGCGAAAACCTGATAAATTGGCAGCAGGATATTCTGGCTGAACGTAGGGCAGCCCAAAACCACGCCAGCGCTGCGGATGAGTTTCTGCTCAACTGTCGTAAGATCCATATTCTCAACATCACAAAGATCAACATCAATATCCCCGGCGGCGCGAATGCCTTCAGCAATCTTTTCGGCTATCAGGCCAGTATTATGATACGCCGAGACATAACCAAGAAAAACTTTGTTCCGGTAAGGATTCTGAAGATACTCCTCACTGTATTTTACCGTCAGATCAACCCATTTCTTCCAGTCTTTCCTCAGGATCATCCCATGGCCCGGGGCGATGATGCTGATATCAAGCGAACGGATGCGATCAATGGCCTGCAGCATAAACTTGCTGTATGGCTTCATGATCACGTCGAAATAATACCTGAATGCATCAGTGAAATCAGGAACCAAATCCTCAAACATGCCTTCTTCACAAAAATGCTCCCCAAAAATATCGCAGGTAAAAAGAATCTTCTCTTCGACCAGATAAGTCATCATGGAATCGGGCCAGTGCAGGTTGGCGGCCCCGATAAATTTCAGGGTTTTATTGCCAAGATCAAGTGTATGCCCGTCTTTCACGATGAGGTAAGGAAAATCAATACCGAGCAGGTCTTTCAGATACCGTATGGCATTGCCGCTGCCCACCACTTTTGCTTTTGGCGCAATCTCAAGAAGCCGGGCCACACAACCCGAATGATCGGGCTCGGTATGATCCATAACGATGTAATCGATTTCAGCAGGATCAACCAGACTTGTGAGCTTTTCCTTATAAACGTCCCAGAAATGATCCTTTACAGTCTCTATTACAACTTTTTTTTCTGCATTGATAAAATACGAATTGTATGTAGTACCGAATTTGGTTTCCATCACTACATCAAACGTAACTATATCGCGGTCCAGAACGCCTATCCAGGATACATCGCCGGTTATAGGAAGTACTTTGTTGTCGGTCATAGCGGGGGTTGGGGATTAGGGATTGGAGGTTGGGGGTTGGGGATTAGGGGTTGGGGATTAGGGGTTTGACATCTGCCATCTGATATCCGACGTCAGAACAATTGCATTTGCTCTCCTTCTATGTCTTTCTGTGACTTCTTTTTGGCTTGCTCAGAGGCGACCTGCTCAGGAGTTTCTGGCTCAGAGGCAACCTGCTCAGGAGTTTCTGGCTCAGAATCGACCTGCTCAGGAGTTTCTGGCTCAGAATCGACCTGCTCAGGAGTTTCTGGCTCAGACTCAACGATCTGAAGCGGTTCCGTCCACTCAATTTTTCTGACCGGGTACAGCGTGATCTTTTTCCCTTTTGCTTTAACTCCTTTTATTCCGATAAATTCATGAATTGCAATGATTTCCGATTCCGCCCCTTTTGTTTTAAGTTTCATATCGAAGAGCATCTCCAACCTGGGATATTTCTCGAAAGTAAATAAAACCATTTTATCGCCGGGATCAACAAATTCAACTTTCTTCTCGGTAAGCTCTATGGTAAAGCGTTTGATATAAAACTGCTTTGTTTCTGCCTCCTGATACACTACACTATATACCCTGGCCGGGTCGAACTTCTCGATAAGCATCATATCCTCATCGAAATGAGTCGATAAGTCGAAGGATGAGAGCCTGTATGAGCCGCTTTGCATCATTGTAAGGATACGGTCGGCTCCGGCAAAAGCGCCCAGCAGCCGGCCTCGGCCATCGGTATTCAGGCGCTGAACAGTATCGTCGTACCAAATATTAAGAGACCCAAGGGTAGAAACTCCTTCCTGACGTATTTCGATCTTACGCACAGCATATTTCGTAAGCGTGTTCCCCAGAGAATTTCTTCCTTTTATAGCCAGGCTGGCAAAGTCAAAATCAAAACCGGTCTTTTTAAGTTTCGGTTTAGGTTTAAGCTCCACTTTTACAACCTCAGCTTCACCATTCGGATTGGCCGTGAAATAAAGCATTTTTGAACCAGGCGTGCCTTTGGTGGAATAGTACTCCTTATCTCGTGTTACCCCAAGTACACTGAACCGTTTCACCATGATCTTGCCATTTTTGCCGTCACGGTAAATCAGATTATAGACAGTTCGGCTGTCGTTCTTCTGAAAGACGTTTATATAGGTCACGTTCGGCCCAACAAACACCTTTTCAGCCACCTTGGTTACAATGAAAGTGCCATCGTCCCTGAACACAATAATTTCGTCAATATCGGAACAGTCGCACACAAATTCATCCTTTTTCAGTCCTGTACCGGCAAACCCTTCTGCCCTGTTCACGTAAAGCTTTTCATTAGCAGCTGCAACTTTCACAGCTTCAATGACTTCAAAATTTCTTATTTCGGTTTTTCGATCGCGGTTTTTTCCGTATTTTTTCCGTATCTGCCGATAATATTCGATGGCATAATCAATCAGGTGATCGAGGTGATTCTGTACCTCCTCCATCTCCAGTCTGATACCCCTCATCAGCTCATCCGCCTTATTGGCATTAAATTTAGAAATACGTTCGATGGGAATCTTTCTCAGGCGACTGATATCCTCATCGGAAACGGGCCGTATGATCTGTTTTGCAAATGGTTTAAGTCCCTTGCGGATAGCCGTGTCGATCTCCTCGCCGGTTTTGCAGCTTTTAATCCCTTCGTAGACCTCATTCTCGATAAATATTTTCTCAAGGGATGAGTTATGAAGCTGTTCGTTAAGTTCTTCCAGTTTGATATTGAGCTCCAGCTTAAGAAGATCAACAGTCTGACTGGTATTGTGCCTGAGTATCTCTGAAACCCCCATGAACCGGGGTTTTCCGTTTTGAATAACACATGCGTTGGGTGAAATTGAGACCTCACATTCGGTAAACGGATAGAGAGCATCCATGGTCGTATCGGGCGACACACCCGGCGAAAGATGTATCATCACCTCAACATTCTCTGCCGTATTATCATCTATTTTGCGAATCTTGATCTTCCCTTTATCGTTGGCTGCAAGTATAGAATCTATAATAGACCCGGTAGTGGTCCCAAAGGGTATCTCGGTGATTTTCAAAGTTTTTTTATCCTCCAGCACAATCCTCGCCCTCAGTCTGATTTTCCCTCCACGCAATCCGTCGTTATATTTTGAAACATCAGCCATTCCTCCGGTGAGGAAATCAGGATACAACTCGAAATCCTTTCCCTGAAGGATTTTTATGGAGGCATCTATCAATTCATTGAAATTGTGCGGAAGAAGCTTTGAAGCAAGGCCCACTGCGATGCCTTCCACTCCCATCGCAAGCAACAGGGGGAACTTAGCCGGAAGGGCCAGGGGCTCCTTGTTTCTTCCATCGTAGGAAGATTTCCATGTTGTTGTTTTTGGATTGAAAAGCACCTCAAGTGCAAATTTCGAAAGCCTCGCTTCGATGTATCTTGCGGCAGCGGCATTATCGCCGGTAAGAATATTTCCCCAGTTTCCCTGGCAGTCGACCAGAAGATCTTTCTGCCCGATCTGTACCAGTGCATCGCCTATTGATGCGTCCCCGTGGGGATGATATTTCATGGTATGACCGATGATGTTGGCAACCTTGTTATAGCGGCCATCATCAAGTTCCTTCATGGCATGAAGAATACGCCTCTGTACAGGTTTTAGTCCGTCGTCAATCTCAGGCACGGCACGCTCCAGGATTACATACGAGGCATAATCCAGAAACCACCCCTTGTACATATCGTTCAGGTGGATCGACTGGGATAGGGAACCCGACTCCAGTTCAGGGGATTCACCGTTGGTATTTGTTCCGTTATCTTCCGGGTCAGCAGACATCTGTGTTGATTGATTGACTGATTGATTGATTGATTCTTGACATTCCGTCATTCAGTCAATCTGTCAATCAGTCCATATGACACGCAAATATAGAATTTAGGCTGCAAACTTTAGTGCAATTGTTAGTAAATCCTTACCTTTGCACCCTCATTCAGGTCTCGTAGCTCAGTTGGATAGAGCAACAGCCTTCTAAGCTGTGGGTCGCGCGTTCGAATCGCGCCGAGATCACGAGTAAAATCAAGGCTTCCAAAAATCATGGAGGCCTTTTTTATGAATACGCCCGCAAAAACGCCTGCAAAAAAGTAGTTCCTACCTCTGTAAAATAACCTAATTCAATATCATTCCCAATACCTTGCCATTGTTGGTTTGTTGAACTAAATGAAATCGCGCTTGAAGAAAAGATAAGGGCAATCGTGTCCCTGAAAAATCGAGGATGATTTTTAGGTTATCTTTCATTTTCTCAAAACTGATTCATTATTTAAGTACGACTCAAATTCAGAATATGGAATCTCTATAACAATCGTCAAATCCATGGCCTGGATAGCATGGGGGAACCCGAAATAATCATCAATCTGTATATAAATAAAGCCATTTCTGATATAATAATTATCAAATACGCTTTCCTTTACTTCTGTAACCCTGAATGAATCTTCATACGTTTTCCGGTCTCCAAAAGCATCAACCCATTCCTCAACTTTATAATTACTTCGTGCCGTATCCAACTCCTTTTGAATGCGGATTTTTATTTTGTTTTTGAGCTGAGGTATTTTCGTGGGATCAAACTCTTTTATCAAAGCAATTTCTTTATTGCTGTTTAAATTGAACGTATGATGAATTGTCCCTGTCGATAAATAAGCGCCCAGGGTTTCCCATTCAAAATATAGGCTAAGGATACATTTTTCGGCGAAATTATAACGCAACTTTGGGGCTTTTCCTGCATCGTCAGCATATTCCTTTAATTCATTATTTAATGTATTCCCTTGTATCAGTATTAGTTTGTCTGCACCTGGAATTATAGCACAAGTCTTAAAGGATGGATTTACTTTGTATAATTTCACAGTAAGTAATTTACTGCTTTTCGGCTTGCTCCAGTTTCCGGTAATACTGTCTTCAAAATTCACACAGGTAAAAATACCGGTTATTAAACCTTCCTTGTTTTTCTCATCAAGGATTATATTTTTACCATTCCCTGAACCTGACAAAGATATGTTTGCTCCGTTTCTTTTGTAGAAATATGTTCCATTCAAAGATGTCCCGGCTGCTCCTGCATACAGTTCAAACCATACAGGCAAATTATCTGCAATATAACCTTCATAAGACTGGGATTTAAGTATATCGGAATACCCGATAACCATAAAAAAAATAAGCAGTAAGGTTTTGTTTTTCATAAAGAAGAGTGTCGGGCGTTGGTTTTTTTGACGTCATGCAAAATTAAATAGTTTTGTACCGTTTACAGGATCCTATATTATTTTAACTTTGAATTTATTTACCCCTTTTATTAATAGAAATAATTATATGCAGAAACACATGTCCATCGCTTTATGGATCAGAACAATTGGAAAACCAGGCAGACTACTCCTGTTTATAAGTTTATTTACATTTTGCAGCAACTCCTATTCAACCCCGGCTGTTGACCCCTTCTCCAATGGCAGCAATGAGCGGAATATGATTGTTGTGATCAGCGACATTCATCTTGGGGCCGACCTCGCCTATGCCGAGATCAATAAGAATCTTAAACCACTTGAGAAGCTACTCGAACAGGTCAGATTGTCACCCAATGTAAAAGAACTTGTTATTGCCGGAGATTTGCTCGACGAATGGTTTGTGCCAGCCACAACCGACACGTATAAGGGAAAGGACCAGGCTGATTTTGTCAGGAGGATTGCGATCGCTAATAAGGGAGTGATAGATGCCTTAAACCGCATCATCCTGGGTGGCAAAATTTTAGTAACCTATGTGCCCGGAAACCATGATTTAACTATATCTGCGGATAACGTGGCCCTTATCCTGCCGGGAATACATCAGTCCCGCGATAAGGAGTTGGGGTTAGGCACTTATTCCCCGGCAGACCATCCTGAAGTTGCTATTGAGCACGGACATCGCTATAATTTCTTCTGTGCACCTGACCCTATTTCAAACCAGGATGTCGCACCCGGGACCATCATGCCTCCAGGATACTTTTTTACAAGAATAGCTACCCTTCATGTGGTGCAGAAGTGCAATACAGCCGGGGATTCAGTACCTGCTGTCACTCAGAATAATCCGGGGGATAAAAGCCAGGCCCTGTTATTTGGTTATTGGAAACTCTGGAAAGCAACCTTGAACATGTTTAAGATTAAAAACAGGTTTGATGAAAAAATAATTGTTACCAAAGTGAATGGATTCGCCGGGACATATTCGGTTAAAGATCTGCTGCCGTACCAATTATCAGCCGGAGGCAAAATAGACGTGAAGCTTTACAAGGGAATTCAGGATTCCTGGGACCAACGACAAACACTAAACCATGTGGCGGTTAAAATTTCTGTGGGAGAGGCGATGAAATATGTAGCAGATGCCGTTGAAACTGACAAGCAGTCGGTGGTGCAATACTTTATGAACCCGAATTCCAATAAGAGAATCGTTGTTTTCGGACATACCCATGTTGCAAAAATAAATTCGTCGAAAAACTATAACGGTCAAAAATCAATCTATGCGAATTCCGGCACATGGATTGATCACAATCCAAAGCTGACCACTATGAATTTTGTTGTCATAACACCACAGAATGCTGATACATCTTCTCAAACCTGGGTGAAGCTGTACAATTTCGAAGGTGAAGTTGTAACTAAAATGGCTGAAGACTCCTTTTAATTATAACAGACAAGTTTTCTATCTTTGCATTTGCAAAAAACGGGTTTTTATGGTTTCAACAGTGAAATATACTCTCCCTGCAAGGTTCTATCATACCCTTGGCAAACACAGCGAGCGTATCGCCCTGACTATGATTGGAGGCGAAAGTCTTAAATACGGAGAGTTACACCTCCGCATCATGGCATTAATTGCTTTTCTTGAAAAACTGGGAGTTAAACCTGGAAATACAGTCGCCATCCTCAGCGCCGGCATGCCCAATTGGGGAGTAACCTATTATGCAATCACATTCATGGGAGCAATAGCTGTTCCCATACTTCCTGATTTCCATCAGGATGAGGTCAGAAATATTTTGGAACATTCCGAGGCAAAAGCAATCATTTTCTCCGAAGGACAACAGTCAAAGGTTACTTCAGTACCTGCAGGGCTCTGTCCGATAAGGATTAAAATTGAAGACTTTACAGTGAAAGGCAGCCAGGCCGGTGATCCTGTTTTTGAACTGTCGGCCAGACCTGTATCTGAATATGATGTGAAGGAGGATGACCTTGCTTCGATTATATACACTTCAGGAACAACCGGAAAATCGAAAGGGGTTATGCTTACTCACCGTAACATTTGTTTTAATGCTGAGAAAAGCGGATGTGTTCAGGAGATCCTTGAAACCGACCGTTTCCTTTCGGTATTACCTCTTTCTCATACCTATGAAAATACAATCGGACTGGTTTTGCCTATGTCAAAAGGAGCAGGCATCTGGTATCTGGGAAAAGTCCCGACACCCTCCGTTCTTCTTCCGGCACTTCAGCTAGTGAAGCCTACCATCATGCTCACCGTGCCTATCATCATTGAGAAAATTTTCAGGAACCGGATTGAACCTGCCTTTAAAAAGAATATTTTTCTGCATACCGCGATTCGTATTCCGCTTACCAGAAAAATTCTGAATGTAGCGGCAGGAAAAAAATTAATGCAGACTTTCGGAGGTGAATTGCGCTTCTTTGGTATTGGCGGAGCCAAACTCAACCATACAGTCGAGAAATTCCTGATCGAAGCAAAGTTTCCCTATGCAATTGGTTATGGCCTTACCGAAACAGCTCCCCTGCTTGCCGGCTTTAACCCTCATAATGCAAGGCTTCAATCAACCGGACCTTCAATTGAGGACATTGAACTCATCATTCAGAATCCTGATAAAAAAACAGGAGAAGGTGAGATCTGGGCCAGAGGTCCTAATGTGATGAAAGGATATTTTAAAGAACCCGGGCTCACAGCCGATGTAATCACTCCCGATGGCTGGTTTAAAACCGGCGACCTGGGGATTTTCGACAAAGATGGCTACCTCTATATTAAAGGGAGGCTTAAAAACACCATTATTGGAAAAGGTGGCGAAAACATTCACCCTGAAGATATTGAGTCTATTATCAACAACTTTAGTCATGTTGTCGATTCATTGGTTATTCTTCAACAGGAGCGGCTTGTTGCCCTGGTACATTTCAACAGGGAAGAAATTGAAGAACGTTATTCCCAGCTCAAATACGATATTTCAAATTATGTTGAGCATAAAATAGATGAGCTCCAGGCCGAACTGCTGCATTACGTCAATGCAAGAGTGAATAAATTCTCTCAGGTTCAGCGAATCGTCATTCAGGAATACCCTTTTGAGAAAACTCCCACCCAAAAGATCAAGCGCTATCTGTATATATAGGGTTTATATGTACGTACAAGCCTGATCGTCGTGAAAAAACCCAGCTTTCTTACTACTCTGTTCTCCCTCTGGCGTGGCAAAGTCTTGTTTTCAGGATTTTTAATCTTGCTGATCCTTGTTTTACCCCGCTGTGTCAAGACTACGGTTACGGTAACTCCCATGGAACTGCCCGGCATATGGGTCCAGACAAACGGTCCGGGGAACGGTCTTATTGGCTGCGCTGCAGCGATAGGCGAAATAATCCTTGCAGGAGTTGATGGCCGGGGCATGTATTCCTCTGTGAACAATGGTTCATCCTGGCTTTGCGATACAACCGCGATCCCAAATACCAGCACTCCTCTGGCCATTGTTGCAACTAATGATACTACCGTTTATTCCCTCAGCGACAAATTATACCGTTCCTATAGTAAAGGCCTGAAGTGGAAGTCCGTTAGCAACAGTTTACCGTCAACCGTTTCATTGGCAGCCAGCGGGTCACTGATCGTTACTGGTACACTGGGTGCAGAGGGTGTTTCCATTTCAAGGGATGGCGGATCAAATTGGTCCTCATTCAAACCATCCACCGGCTCATACCGGAATTCAGTGACTATAGTCGGCGAGGATATTTTCAACGGAACATCTGGTGCCGGCATTTTTTACACCCACGACTTTGGTCAGCATTGGACCGCGGTGAACTCCGGTTTAGGAAGCCTCGAAATCAACTGCCTGATTACTAACGGGACATCGGTCTGGGCCGGGACTTCAAAAGGACTCTACGTCTCTCCCGACAAAGGCCAGCATTGGAGCCTTCTCAATAATGGTCTGCCATCTGATCTTAAGGTGGAATGTCTCGCTGTAAATGGTTCCTCAATGCTGACCGGCAGCCGGAATGGCATCTGGCGTTCTCCTGATAACGGCATAAGCTGGGCCTCTGCAAAAGGAAACCTGCCTGTCACCGGCATCCGCTCTCTGGCCTTCTCCGTCTCAACTTTTATTGCAGGAACCAGCTCTGGTCTTTATGTCTCTTCGAACCTGGGTCAAACCTGGTCACTCAGGGGGCTGCCTGTTTCAAATGTATCATCTATGTGCAATGTCCTGACTACCGTTTTTGCTGCTGCCGACCTGAGCTTCCCTGGAGTGTACTCCACTACTGATCATGGGGCCAACTGGACATTGTACAATGCACAACTACATCTTAAAACAATAAATTGCCTTTCATACTCAGCAGGGATACTCGTTGCAGGGACCGACAGCGGAGTGTTTATCAAACAAGACCAGGGAGAAACCTGGGACAGACGTTCAGATGGCCTCACCGCAACTGATATCCGTTCGCTGGGAATGCGTGGTTCAAATTGGTTCGCCGGGACTTTTAACGGCGGATTATTCGGATCTGATGATGCCGGACTTTCGTGGCATAAACTGAACACCGGTTTACCCGACAACCTTTATGTTTACTCAATCTTATGCCATGGCTCATCGATTTTTGCAGGAACTTTTAACGGGGGATTACTGATCTCCCGCGATTTCGGAGTAACCTGGAATATCAACCCCCAACTGCCCGGGAATACTGTGATCTCTTCCTTCGCTGCCAGCGGGAATACGATCTACGCGGGAACTTTCATCGGAGTTTATAAATCGGACAACAACGGGCAAACATGGGCTGCAACTACCCTTGTGAACCAGGAGGTATACAGTATGCTCATCATCGGCAATTACGTGTTCGCGGCCGTGAAAACCTGGGGTATGTTCGGAACTACCATTAACGGCACAAGATGGTCAACATTCGGTAACGGGCTCCCCTACCAGACAGCAATTACAAGCCTTGCCACCGACGGAACCCTGATCTTCGGAGGCACAACTGAACTGGGTGTCTGGACCCACCTCCTGAAATAATTATTTTATGGCCCGATCTGTGATATTGCTGCTGGCAATGACTTTACTTCCTTTACTCTCCACGGCACAGTCGAGAATCAAAGGTGTAATCCAGGGTAAGATCATCGAAACCCAAACCAAAATTCCTGTAGAATATGCCAATGTAGCCCTCATCGACACACTTGATGGCAAAATCGTAAGCGGAGCAGTTTCTGACAGTACAGGATACTTCCGGCTTAAAGATATTCCTGCCGGAATATATTTCCTTGATTATAGTTTTATTGGCTATGAGAAGCAACGATCAAAGCCGATAGGCATAGACCGGAAAAACAACCTTGTAGATGCTGGCGAACTTGGGCTGAAGCCATCCGCAGTGAACATGAAAGAAGTTACTGTTACTGCCGATAAAAATATGATCGTAAGCAGGATAGACCGGAAAATATTCAATGTGCAGCAGGATATCATGGCTCAAACCGGCACTGTGACCGATATCCTGCAGAATATTCCTGCAATTACGGTCGATATGGACGGGAATATTAGCCTGAGGGGTTCAGGGAACGTAACTATCCTTGTCAATGGAAGACCATCAACCATGGCAGGCACTGCAAGCCTTGACCAGATGCCTGCTTCCCTCATCGAACGAATTGAGGTGATAACCAACCCTTCAGCAAAATACCGCCCCGACGGAACCGCCGGGATTATTAATATTGTGCTGAAAAAAAACCGAAAAGCAGGATTCAACGGTATACTGGGGGCAAATGTCGGGAATAACGACCGCTATACTACCAATCTGCAGCTCAACATGAATACCGGCAAAGTGAACTTATTCGGAAGTTATGGCTTCAGAAAAGATTACCGCTGGAGAAGAAGTGACCTGAATTCCCAGACTATCGATACATCAACGATGCAGTCGACCTACCTGAATCAGTATTCCACGGGATTTTCAAGACCCGTTTCAAACCTGGCAACTCTTGGTATTGACTGGAGTATCAGCGATAATGATGTGACAGGAATTTCCGGAACTCTCAATTACAGGGGGTTCGACAGGACATCTACCTCGTACAACCTGTATAAGAATGATTCACTTCAGCCTACCGAGTATTTTATCCGTGATCAGAATGGACCTGATTACGAGACAAGTATAGGCGCCAATGCCTATTACGAGCATACGTTCAACAGGGAAACCGAACATAAACTCAGGGCCGATTTCGTGTTTCAGTATGATGACGAGCACGAAAACTACACCTATACCTCCGCATTCAGCATTCCGCCATACCCCGATGCCCGGGATTATAACTATAACCACATCCTGCAAAAGAAACTTAACCTGGCCCTTACTTACTCAAGGCCGTTATGGAAGAATGCCTCGCTCGAAGCCGGCTATGATGGTAATATGGAGATCTCTGACCAGGATTTTCTGGTGCAGTATTATGACAATAATGTGGGTGGGTGGATTACCGATTCCACTCTGACGAATCATTTTAAAGGAAATCAAACCGTGCATGCCGTCTTCGGAACACTGTCGTACACCATAAAAAAATTCTCTTTCATGCTCGGTCTGAGGCCTGAAATGGCTTTGCTGAACCTGAATTTTATGACCGAAGACACCTCTGTCATTCAAACTTATTTCGCTGTTTATCCCACGCTTCATCTTGCTCTGGAGTCAGGGAATAACGAATGGCAACTAAATTACAGCCGTAGGGTGAACAGGCCAAGCCCTGAAGACATGAACCCTGTTCCTGAATACCGCGATCCGAGGAATTTTTTTGTCGGGAACCCCAAGTTGAAGCCCGAGGATATACAATCGTTCGAGTTCGGATATTCTGTCAAATCTGGAAAGGTCAACCTGATTCCTACGCTTTTCTACCGTTACCGCCTGAATGGTTTTACTACGGTCACCTATAGCCTGAACGATTCGGTACTTATTACCACCATGGAAAACCTGTCGCATGACCAGAGCGCCGGTATTGATTTTAGCGGGAATGCCCAGATCGCGAAAATCCTGAACATTAACTTCAGTGCCTCGGGTTACTATAACGAGATCGATGCGTCCAACCTGGGATTTAGTAAAAACAAAGCAGCCCTTTCCTGGAATGCCAAGTTGAATGCATCCCTGAGCATTACCAAAACAACGATTCTGCAGATTAACGGCCAATACCGGTCTTCGGTGCTCACTCCTCAGGGTATGCGTTACCCGACCTGGGGCGTCAATGCAGGATTCCGGCAGGATTTTTTTAAGAAAAAACTATCCCTCATCATTACAGTATCTGACCTGTTTAACTCCAGCTCTTCAAAAAGCACTATCAATACGCCAGTCCTTGTCCAGGAATCGCTGCGTCGTCGCGATGGCCCTGTCATTTACGGCGGGTTGGTATTCAACTTCAGCTCCAACAGCAAGAAAGAAAAGGAAGTTAAATTCGAGTTCGACAACTCAATGGAAAAATAAACAGACTTATACAAGCATAAATAGCAATAAGTTATCAACACTTAAGGAGAATCTGCCTAAAAAAAACCTAATTTTAGTTCTTTATAAATTCAGGTCATGAAAAGGATCATTTTCTATTGGTTCTTTATTATTTTCGTTTTTGTCGGCTTCAGCGCCCGGTCTCAGAGCTTTGACAGCCTGCAGAACATACGTATTATTGTCACTTTCAGCTCTGCACCTGCTAATTACAGCGTGAGCAAAGCCCCTTTGCGTTTCAACAAACTTTTTGCTTTCAGCATGGAGGAAGATGATGGGGAAAAAGACATTTACACTCATGCATTGCCCCTGTTGAACGGAGGTGTGATCAGTGGCGTTACATACCCTGGATTAATGTACACCGATGGCTGCGGAAACGATCAGAGATTTAAAATGAGCGCTGCTATTTTTTCTTTTGCAGCGATTGGCTCAGACCTGGTCGATGTGCATGACCCTGCCAGCGGATATGCAACGCTCAACGTGACATGGCCTCAGCTGATTGCTCTGTACCAGCAAAATTGGGGTGTACAAAGTCATGGACTTACAGCCGGAGGAGGAGGAACACCTTCTTATGAGATTGCAAGAAATGGCAGTTATATCAAACTGAAAATGCTTTCGGCAACAAACGGAGGACCCGATGAAAAAATATTTGTTAACCCTAACGGGGGAGATGTCTATTCTCCCTTTGCCTGGGCCCAGGGATACACCGTCTGTTACAGGGAAGGATACTCTTTTGGGGATCCGGCCTTTAACGTATCTGCTCCATTTCCTCATCAGAACATCGGAATGCACCGGACTAACTGTTATGAGGCTGTCAATTTAAGCGCACTGGTTAATACCATCGCAAACTCCAGTGTGGGAGGTGCCCATTACTGGGGCGTGGCTTTTACTCATTCTGTTACGACCAGCAACTACGGTTACTCCTTCACTACTTTTCAGAATTACATGAACAGCATTGCCAATACTTACGGCAAAAGTGGCCTTGATAATATATACATGGCCACCGAAGAAGAAGTGATCGATTATCTGATGGTACGCGACAGCATCAATGTGAATTCGCAATTGGTTGACAATGTTCTTACCATCTCCTTCGCAGGCAATCTGAACAATACATACCGTTTTTACAATTCCACCCTGCTGATTTCTGCCAGTGAAAACATTACTTCGGTGGTCACACAGGGAGTTGCGGCAAGCTCTTACAAAGGTACCGGAACGCAAAACGGAATGGTCAATATAAGCTGGAACGGTCATCATATTGTACCTCCGGAAGTCAATGCTGAAACCTGGGTTAGTAAAACTGAGACTTCACACAGCCAGGAAGATGCCAATGTGGCTATTGATTATATCCTTATGGTACCTCCCGGGCCTGTTCAGAAAGCGTTCAGGCTGAGGCTGTGCATGGTGCCGGGAATTACTCTTCCCTCCGATTTCTGTACCTACCGCAACGCACCAATCTCCACCTTGCCCGGTATTGATGGTTGCCCGGGGCATGCTCTGGTTGTACCTGTTGAAGTCGACAGCTTTCTGAATATCAGATCCTGCTACCAGAGAATTGAATATGACCCTGCTGTTATGACATTTGTTTCCGGATCAGCAGGCAAACCATCTATCCTTAACGGGATGCAAATCAACGATGAACCGGCTGGCGGATCTTCCACATTAAGAAAAATTCTGATATCCTGGTCTGGTTTAACTGCTAAATCCCTTTCGGTTCATGACACCCTGGCCCTGCTCACATTTAATTATATCTCGGGAAACACTTCAGTAGCCTTCAACACTTTATCAAATGGGGGGAATGACTGCAGGTATGTCGACGACGGGGGCCATCCGATGTATAAATATCCTGTTGACACATATTTTGTAAACGGCCAGGTCACCAATGCAAGACTTCCGTCACCGGGCGCAATAAGCGGGCCATCCTCTTTATGCCTGGGTACAGAAAATAACATGTACATCGTTCCTCCGGTAACCGGTGCGACCTCATATGCATGGACTTTCCCAAGCGGGTTTATGATCACTCAGGGTTATAATAATGATACAATTATAGTAACAGCCGGCCCTAATGCTGTTTCAGGTAACATATCGGTACGCGCAGTAAATGTTTGTAACGACAACCCCCTGTCACCACTCTTCCCTATCACTATGAAATCAAGGCCCCTGCCGGTAATCAGCGGGGCAGTTACATGCTGCGCCAATGCCCCGGTCCTGGTTTATAGCACCGATGCAGGTATGACAGATTACGCCTGGACCGTTTCATCAGGAGGAAGCATCACCTCCGGGCAAGGGAGTAATGTTGTCACGGTAAGCTGGACTATACCCGGCCCTCAAACGGTAAGCATAGTCTACCGGGGAACTAACGGCTGCCTTTCACCCATTCCAACTGTGAAGAATGTCACCGTTTACCCTTTACCGCTACCCACCATAACAGGTACCGATACTGTTTGCCGCACCGTGTTAAACACTTTCACAGCACAGCCGGGAATGTTGTCGTACCAGTGGCAGGTATCGGCTTCAGGAAGTATCGTTTCAGGCGCTTCCACATCGACTGCTAACGTGAGATGGAATAATACAGGCCCTCAGTGGATCAGCCTTAATTACTCTAATTCCTTCGGATGTCAGGCTCCTTCACCTGTAGTGAAAAATATTTTTGTACGTCCTTTGGCTCAACCTGTTATTGCAGGACCCGACAGTCTTTGTGAAGGTGAGACGGGAATCGTATACACTACTCAGGCCGGCATGTCGGGATATGCATGGTCGCTCCCCTCGGGCGGCATTATTACATCAGGGGCAGGAACATCGTCAGTCACCGTGCAATGGAACAGTTCCGGAGTTCATCAGCTTATGCTTAACTACATTATTCCTGGCGGATGTCCTGCCACGAATCCATATATACTTCCGGTCAATGTGCATGCCAAACCCCAGCCGAACATCTTTGGACCAGATAGCCTTTGTAAGGGTTCCACAGGAGCCCTCTTTTACACTGAGAGTGGAATGAATAATTACCAGTGGACGATCTCTTCCGGAGGTGTTATTAACTCAGGCGCCGGTACCGACTCTATTACAACAAGCTGGATGGCGCCGGGCATTCAGTCTGTTACTCTTACATATATAAACCCTTTCGGGTGCAGTGCGGCAAGCCCAGCCAGCTATAACATCCAGGTAAATCCCTTGCCAGTACCATCAATAGCCGGCCCTTCAACCGCTTGCAACGGCTCTTCAGGCAACATCTACACAACTCAGGCCAGGAAAACAAATTACATCTGGACGGTCAGTAACGGTGGCATCATTATTTCAGGCCAGGGAGATGACTCTGTTCACGTAAGCTGGAACTCAGCCGGTCTTCAGCAAATTACAGTAAATTATAATGATTCTAATTCATGTACATCCCCTACCCCGGCTGCCTTTCCCGTTCTTGTGTTCCCCCTGCCTTCTCCTTCTGTCACCGGCCCCTCTGATCCCTGTGCAGGCACAACCGCCGTTTACAATACACAGACAGCAATGAGTAGTTACCAGTGGATCGTTTCTGCAGGAGGTACCATCGTTTCCGGACAGGGTAGTGCGACAATAAATGTACTGTGGAACCTGGCCGGATCGGGAGTAGTCACTGTAAATTATGCAAATTTATCCGGCTGTTTTGCCATCAATCCCTATCTTTACAATGTTAGCATTCGGCCTTCTCCTTCTCCAACTATTAATGGTAGCGTTAGTCTTTGCTTAAACTCTACATCAACCTATTTGACAGAATCTGGCATGAACAACTATTTATGGACCGTATCGCCGGGTGGTACAATTATTTCAGGCAGCGGCTCCCCTTCTGTTCAGGTCAACTGGCACTCCAGCGGAAATCAATCGATATCACTCTCATATACGAATTCCCAGGGCTGTCAGGCGATACAACCAACACAGAAACCCGTTAGGGTTCATCCTCTTCCTGTTCCTGTCATCACTGGCCCTCCCGTTGTTTGCTGTTTTTCAACAAACCAGATTTATTCCACCCAGAAAGGAAAGTCGGGGTATGCCTGGACGATCAGCAGCGGAGGTGTAATCAGCTCCGGTCAGGGTACAGACTCCTTGAGAGTTAACTGGGTCGCAACAGGATTACAGCATCTCACAGTTACTTATTCGGATTCAAACGGGTGTATTCCTGCTCAGCCCTGTTCGTTTAATGTTACTGTAAACGTGCTCCCCATTCCAACTATCACCGGGCCGGCGGCTGTATGCACGGGAGTTACCGGAAATACTTATGCTACACAGGCAGGTATGAGCAATTATCTGTGGGGCATATCCTCTGGCGGGACCATACTCTCAGGACTGGGTACTGAATCAATCCAGGTAAGATGGGATTTAGCCGGAACGAGATCGGTCTCTGTAAACTATTCCAATTCCTTTGGTTGCTTTGCTTTAAATCCGTTCGTAAAATCGGTCACAGTCTACCCTTTACCGATCCCTACTATTACCGGTGAAGATAGTCTTTGCATGAATACTACCGGAACGTACACTACCGAAAGCGGCATGAGCAATTACGTCTGGGTTATTTCTCCCGGCGGAAGCTCTGTGACCGGACTTGGAACAAATACTATTCATGTTACCTGGACCACTTCAGGACCACGCACGGTGTCTGTCAATTACCTCAATAGCAATAACTGCACAGCCTCCTCCCCGGTGGTTTTCAATGTTGATGTGTTTCCTCTTCCATTGCCGGCTATCGCGGGGAACGCCTCCGTTTGCGCTAATTCCGAGGCAGTTTATACTACTGAGAGCGGTATGAGTAGCTACTTATGGAATACTTCTACCCAAGGCACAATCACTTCAGGACAGGGCACCGACTCAGTCACTGTAAGCTGGGCTAACCAGGGCAGCGCAACGGTCTCCCTCACCTACACCTCGCCCAATGGATGTAATCCTATATCCCCATCAATAAAAACGGTGACTATCAACCCCCGGCCTGTACCCGGTATTTCCGGCGACAATTCCGTTTGCCTTAATGCAGGGCCAGGAGCCTATTCTACAGATGCGGGCCAGCTTAATTATACATGGAACATCTCTGCGGGGGATACAATTCTTGGCGGCCAGGGCACTTCGTCGGTTACAGTGCAGTGGGCCACTGCAGGAAGCCGGTGGATCTCCATATCCTATGACTCTCCTGCAGGCTGCCAGGCAGAGGCATCAGACACACTGAATGTCACCGTAACCCCATCACCCTCAAATGCATCAGGCATTTCCGGGCCCCCTGAGCTGTGTACCCCTGCAACATGGCAGGAATATTCAGTCGATCCAATTTCAAACGCCACCGGATACTTCTGGACGATACCTCCCGGCTCAGTCTTCCAGGGCAGTTCCAACAGCAATGTCATTCATATTACTTATCTTCCAAATGCACAGTCAGGAAATATTACAGTGTATGGAACCAATGCCTGCGGAAACGGAACACCTTCGACCCTTGTTGTTGCTGTGAATCCTACCCCTCCACAACCCGCGATTTCTCTTGGCCAGGATAATATCCTCACATCCAGTTCCATGTATGGAAACCAGTGGCATTTAAACAATCAGCCCTTGTCAGGTGACACTCTGAATCATCTGCACGCTGCTGTTCCCGGCGATTATTATACTATAGTTACCCTTTATAATTGCAGCTCCGACACATCCAACATGATACATGTAAATGCCGTGGGTATCAAGGAAAATGCGGGATTCAGTGTAAGTGTGCATCCAAATCCCACCAGCGGCAAGCTTATCATGGATTTTATATGCCCTGGCGAACAAATCTTTAATTTAACATTAATCAATGAACTCGGGGCACTACTGATCCAATCCGAGAAAGTAATCCCTCAGGGAGAATCCAGCTGGGTTATTAATATCAGTGACATTTCTCCAGGCCCTGTAATCTTTGTCATACAGTCTTCCGAAGGAATCATCAGAAAAAAAATAATTAAAAACTAACAAACATTATGGCACACCACGATTTATCAGACACACACAGCTTAACTCACGAGGAACTAAAGTTCAGGGAACATACCGAGAGAGCCGCTCAATTTATCAGAATTGACCTGTTCCGTTCGGCCCGGGAAGAATTCAAGGCTGCAATGGAATATGAGCCAGGCGATGAACAATGCCTTCTGGGTATTAATGAGATGAATGCAAACATCCAAAGGGATAAAAAGATTGTACTGGTTGTTGTCCCTGTGTTACTGGCAATTATCGCTGCAGTAGCGCTGTATGCCTGATGATTAAGCCTTGGTCAAATCAGCGATCAGGCCTAGCAATACGTCTTTCATCACGGGTTTGGAGAGATACTCTGAAAATCCTAATGAAATTAGCCTGTCCCTGTCACCTATGGAGGCATATCCTGTAAGTGCAACAATCGGTATGTTTTGATAACCGCTCAGCTTACGTATCTCCAGCATCGCCTGTATCCCATCGGTCCCGGGTCCTAGATTGATATCCATCAAAATCAGATCAAACTGCTTCTCTCGGGCCCTTTCTATAGCCGATAAACCGTCCAGGGCAGAATATGCTCTACAGCTGTTCTGTATATACAAGGTCAGAAGCTGGAGGTTTACAAGATTATCCTCCACAACAAGAACTGAAGGATTATCTTTTATAGAGACCGGGGCAACCGGTTTAACATCCTCTTTTTCATCCAATAGTCCTGGCTGATGATGAAACGAAACCCCGCTTGAAGGCAGTATAACCATAAACTCGGAACCCTCCCCGATCTTGCTCTTCAGCCTGAGCTTGCCACCCAGAAGTGAGGCGATCTTTTTACTTATCGTCAGACCAAGGCCTGACCCCTCAAATTTTCGTCCATACCCCTCACTCACCTGACGGAAAGTCTCGAAAATGACATCAAAATTCTTTTCAGCTATTCCAATTCCGGTATCCTTTACTGAGATCATTATACTCGCTGTTTCTCCTTCGGTAATCTCCCTGGCCTCGATGGTGATACTGCCTTCTTTGGTATACTTCACAGCATTGTCTATCAAACATCCGAGCATATGTTCAAGGAGATGATCGTCTCCGTTTATTTGCATAAAAGCAGGTACATTCAGAATTAACCTCAGGTTTTTTAAATGGATCAGGGATTCATAATTTGACAAAACTTTCAGAACACTTTTTTTAATACTCAGGGGCACGAATTTCCTGCTCACCTTATCCGACTCGAGATACGAAAGGTCCATGATTGCATCGAGCGTGTCCATGAGCCGGCGGCCCGAAATAAGTATATTCTCGGCTTTTGCCTTTGCATCAGGATCGATCAGATCGTTTGTGAGTATCTCGGCAAATCCCAGTATCCCGTTCATTGGGGTTCGCAGTTCGTGGTTCATATTCGCGAGGAGTGAAGAAGTAAGCTTGGAGGAAACCTCCGCCTTTTGCTTCTGTATGACCAGCTCCTGCTGCATTTTCATTCGTTGTATCGACAGGGCAATCTGTTCCGACACAAAAATCAGCATATCCACTTCATGAGACCCAAACCGTATCCTGGGATTGTAGCTCTGAACTACCAAGGCGCCAATAACGTCTTTATCGACCTTCAGCGGAACTCCCAGCCAGTCAATCGCCTTCATATTGCTCACTTCGATGATTCCCCGCTCGAAAAAATATTGAACATCTTCCGGTTTAGCCAAAAGATGCTTGCCGGTGCGCAGAACAAAGTCGGTTAGCGTATTCCCCTTTTTCCTGGGTGCAGGGGGCAGATCATGCTCATCCACAAAATAAGGAAAATTAATGATCTCACTGTCGGGCTCAGCAAGGGCAATAAATAAATTACGGGCATCGATCAGATCGCCGATCACGATATGAATAGATGCAAAGAGATCATTCAAATCCCTGGCCGAATGAGCAAGCTCTGATATTCTGTAAACTGCCCCTTTTACCCTCTCCGATTGAATAATATCCGAAATATCCTTGTTGATGGTTATGATGCCGAGAACATTCCCGTGCTCATCCTTTAGATGAGATGCAGAGGAGCTTACATAGGCCATGCTTCCATCCTTGCGCCTATGAACCAGTTCGCCTTTCCAGTAACCTTTTATGCTTAACTCCTCAAAAATCCCGGCCCGGCCTGACCCGGGAAAATCAAGCCGGAGCGAGCCTCCCGCAAATTTTCCTATAATCTCGTCTGCCTTCCATCCATAAATCCGTTCAGCTCCCTTATTCCAGCTCTGAATGATCATATCCCCGTTGAAGGTGATCACAGCATCGCTGATCTCCTCGATCACCGCATTCATCTGCCTGATCTGCTCTTCATCGGTTTGCGATTTTTGCTGAAACCTGAAACGTGACCTGAAATACTCCAGCTGCTGGCTTTTCCAGAGCAGGGCGTAAGAGATGATTAAAACTACAACAAAACCGGCAATATATAGAATAAGGTTCAGCTCTTCTTTTTGAAGAGGAGTAGTGAGTGTACTTTTAAATACCTCGCGTATGATCCACCACATGGTCACTCCCGAAAACAATCCTGCAATCAGCAGAAAAACAACCATAAACTGCTTCAAATGCATCCTGGAATTATTTTCCGGAAGGCGTTTAATTGTCATAACGGGAATTTAATTATCATTCAAAACTACGAAATTTTCTTGCTATTTTACTGCTATGGTTTTAATCTTTTTCTATATTTGTATAATTACAATAGCAAACAGCACAGGCAAATGAAGACAGGCAAAGCGCAGAAGCTGAAACTGATAAAAAACGACCCCTGGTTTGAACCGGTTGAACACGAGGTTAATGAAAGATATAGCAGATTTCAGGATATACTTCACGATATCAAGACCGATTGGAAGTCACTCTCGAAATTTGCTGATGCCTACCAATGGCTAGGTCTGCATCACGACCGTAAACAGAAGGGATGGATTTACCGGGAATGGGCACCGCATGCCCAGGATCTTTATCTGTTCGGCGACTTCAATAACTGGCAGCGTTATTCTCACAGGATGAACCGCGACAAATACGGTTTATGGGAAATTTTTCTTCCGGATAAGGAATATGGCGAACGATTCGTTCACCAGGGAAAGATTAAAGTGATGGTCCATTCGGAACTGGGCTGGAACGAACGGCTCCCGGCTTATATCACACGAGTCGTTCAGGATCATACCACCAAGGACTTCTCTGGTCAGATATGGAATCCGCCCAGGCCCTTCGATTGGGAAAACGACAATTTCGGGCTGAACAGTCTGAACGAGTTATTTATTTATGAATGTCATCCGGGCATGGCCCAGGAACGTGAAGGGATAGGCAGTTTTTCGGAGTTTGCCGATGACCTTATCCCGTATATTAAGAATGCAGGATATAATGTGATACAGCTGATGGCTGTTGCCGAACATCCTTATTACGGCTCCTTCGGATATCATGTTACCAATTACTTTGCTGTGTCGAGCAGGCTCGGCACTCCTGAAGAACTGAAATATCTGATTAAAAAAGCTCATGAACAGGGTATTGCTGTGATCATGGACCTGGTTCATTCACACGCGGCGAAAAACACCAATGAAGGCCTGAACATGTTCGACGGTTCAGATCACCAGTATTTCCATGCCGGCCCAAGGGGAGACCATCCTTACTGGGATTCCAAATGCTTCGACTATGGAAAAAGGGAAGTCCAGCAATTCCTGCTTTCAAACGTAAAATACTGGTTAAAGGAATTCCATTTCGACGGTTTCCGATTCGACGGTGTAACTTCGATGATGTATTTTGACCATGGGTACAGGGAAATATGGGATCGTGACGGCTATTTCAAAGACGGGGTAGAATGGGATGCTATCACCTACCTTCAACTCGCCAACACGCTTACTCACCTGGTAAAGCCATCCGCCCTTACCATTGCTGAAGACGTTACTGGTATGCCAGGGCTATGCAGACCGATCAAAGAAGGCGGCATCGGTTTCGATTTCAGGCTTGGAATGGCTCTGCCCGATTACTGGATCAAGCTGCTGAAAGAAAAAACAGATGAAGAATGGGACATCCACGAGATGTGGACTGTTATGAACGACCGCCTGTACGATGTAAAAACGGTGGCATACTGTGAATCGCATGACCAGGCCCTGGTTGGGGATCAGACGATCGCTTTCCGACTGATGCAAAGTGAGATCTATTTCAAGATGAGCCGGGAAGAAGAGAGTCATATCATTGACCGCGGCATCGCCCTGCATAAGATGATCCGCCTCTTTACTCTTTCACTCGGGGGACAGGCCTACCTGAATTTCATGGGCAATGAGTTCGGTCACCCCGACTGGATCGACTTTCCGCGTGAAGGCAATAACTGGAGCCATCAGTACGCCCGAAGGCAATGGTCTCTGGCACTAAACCAAAATCTCAAATACCGCTTCCTTGGTGAGTTCGACAAACAGATGTTGAATCTGGCTAAGACCTACAAGCTTCTGGAATCGAATTTCGGGCGGCAGATCTGGATGGACCACCAGAATAAAACAATCATTTTTGAGAAGTCGGGTTTGCTTTTCGTCTTTAACTTTCATCCTTCCTACTCCATCCCCGATTATGCCTTCAGTGTGCCTGAACCAGGCGATTACAAGCTGATCCTGAACTCCGACTCGCGTCAGTTCGGTGGGCATGGACGGATTGATGAACAAACTGTTCATACCAGCCTATTTATTCCTGGCGACAGCCTTCATGTCCTGAAAATTTATAATATTAACCGCAGCGTGCAGGTATTCGAGAGGGTTATGCCTGTTGAAGGTGCTCAATAAAAATCAGACAATGCAAAAAAAACCAACACTGCGTTTCTGGCAGATATGGAATATGAGTTTTGGCTTTCTGGGTATACAGTTCGGATGGGGACTGCAGATGGCCAACATGAGTGCAATTTATTCCTACCTCGGTGCAAGACCCAGCCAGATTGCCCTGCTGTGGCTTGCTGCTCCGGTAACCGGTGTGATCATACAGCCGCTGATCGGGCAGGCGAGTGATCGCACCTGGACCAGGCTGGGCCGCCGAAGACCCTATATTTTAGTGGGAGCCATCCTGGCCTCATTAGCTCTGATCTTTATGCCTAACTCCCCCACTTTCTGGGTTGCCGCCGGACTTCTCTGGGTGCTCGACGGAACGATTAATGCCAGTATGCAACCATTCAGGGCCATGGTGGCCGACAACCTCCCGGAAGAACAGAATTCCCAGGGTTTTGCAATCCAGTCACTCTTTATTGGTCTCGGTGGTACCATCGCCTCTGCCCTTCCCTGGATGATGACAAACTGGTTCGGGATTACACAGGATAAAGCAGGCGAGGGACATATTCCGGCTTCTGTAACCTTATCTTTTTATATCGGGGCGATTGCTTTTATCGGAGCTGTTCTGTGGACGGTCTTTTCAACAAAGGAGATACCTCCCGATGAAGTGGAACTGGCAGCGATAAGGAAACAGAAATTTGACTGGACCCTAGGTCTGGGAGATATTATAAGGCTTATCGGTCACCTGCCGAAGCGGATGTGGGAACTGGGTTTGGTTCAGTTCTTTACCTGGATCGGCATGTTCTGTTTGTGGGTCTATTTTTCTCCTGCAATCGCCGGCAATGTGTTTCATGCCAGGGCAGGTACGGTAGAGATGGAAGCATCAGGCTCCTGGGCGGGATTCTGTTTCGCCATGTACAATGCGGTTTGTTTTCTGTTCTCATTCGTCCTCATCAGGATCACAAAATATACCGGGCCCAAACTGATGCATACGCTTTGCCTGGCCATTGGAGCCATCGGGCTTCTTAGCATACCCCTGATAACCGGGAAATACGGATTACTGATCTCCATGACCGGCATCGGAATAGCATGGGCAAGCATCCTCTCCATGCCTTATGCCATACTCACGCCGGCTTTGCCCCCCGATAAGCTGGGAGTTATGATGGGAATCTTCAACCTGTTCATCGTCGTACCCCAGGTCATCGCATCAAGCCTGCTGGGCTACGTGATTGCCCTTTTCTTTTCAGGCAACCCAATGAGCGCCATGATTATAGGTGGGGTCTGTTTTGCCATCGCTTCCTTAGCTACAATTGTTTTTGTGACACAAACAAAACAAAAGATCAGGGCTGTAACCCAATAAATTCCCTATTCAGGCTGTAATGAGAAATCACCAACTTTTTCCTATCGCTTGTGTCGGCATTCTGCTTTTAATGGCATGCTGTAAACCCACACCTCATCCGCCGGAAGCCATGAAGCCTCCGGTAAACGAGAGTTCAGCAGGGAGTTATGCGAACCTTGAGAATGAATACTCCGAGAAATGGCTCGAACAGTTCAGCACCCTGAGAAAAACAATTCAGAAGGAGTTAACAAGCCGTGAATATGCTGTTAGTCCCCCTGCCGCTTATTACAACGATACGGCCCTTGCAGCAAACGGGCGTTTTAAGCTTTATGTCAAAGACGGAAAAGAAGTTTATGCCATTTCGGCTGCAGAGGGAAAGAAATCACCCGAAATCATCTTTACCGAGAATGATCCCTTATTTATAGTTCGTCTGCACACCTCTGCCTCCAACAGCTTTATTTTCATTGAGAGCATTTCTGCCAATTCCTCTGAAGTGCGTTACCTCCCGCTTTCTTCCTCATTACTGAGCCCACTCCTGATGCAGACACGTAAACCGGGTGTATCATATAGCGCTGAACATTTCGGGGGAAACAACATCTGGATTCTTTCAAACGAAAATGCTCCGATGCGCTCTGTCCTTATTGCCCCGGCAAGCGATCCTGTCTCTGTTTACTGGAAAACCGCGGTGCGTGAGAACGACAGTGTGTACATCGATGACTATACCATAATCAACCAGCAATACTTGATTCTGGTCCAACGAAAAAACCTGAATGCCTCTATTGAAATTTCCGACATCTATTCAGATAAAAAATCGGGGATTGAAAATAAGATCAATTTTCCTGAACCTGAAGGCCGGGTTAGAGACCTTACCTATGACAAGGATGAAGATAAACTGGTTTTTACCTATTCAAGTTCAATAACACCTCCTACGTGTTACGCCTATGGCCTGCATTCAATGCATCTGGGTATTCGCTGGAAAAAACAAGTCAATAACTATACACAAGATGACTATAAAGCAGAATCGATAAGGGTTTCAAACAAGGGCAAACACAACATACTGGTGTCGCTCATCAGAAAACAAAACCTTGAAAAGCAAAATGTATCAGCTCCCCTTCTTCTATTCATTGAGAGCAGTAACCTGGGAAAACAAGCTAGTAATTTTGACGCCGGCCTGATCAGCCTGCTTTCCAGGGGTTGTTCTGTTGCCTGTGTTCACATACCAGATGATTTCACATCTGATGCCGGGTGCACCGACGCTATAACTGCAGCGGTCGCAGCCCTGATTGGAAAAAATTACGTTACCCCCGGGATGATTTCGCTATACGCCAAAGGCGAAGGGTCTTTTTGGGCATACAATGCAGCCATTAAACATCCTTCATGGTTCAACGCTCTGATCTTTGATTCTCCCTCCTTCTCCAATCTGGCAGGCGGTTCGGAGATTCCCGATATATACTTTATTACGAACCAGGAGAATCCTGCAAAACATTTCGAAAGTATTACCCTGGCGTCTGAACTAAGAAACATGACAAAGCCTGAAAATACCCTGCTCGTATTGACTGGTATGAATCAGGAGCCGGCAAGGAGAGCAAATCTGATAACTTTTATCCTGGCCTGCTATGGAATTGATAAATAATTGTAAAATTAATATTATCTCTAAATGATGAATGAACGCGCTTCCGGCATACTGCTGCACCCAACTTCTTTGCCGGGTAATTATGGAATCGGAACCCTTGGCAAAGCTACCTTTAGCTTCATTGATTTCCTGGTCAAAGCAAAACAACAGTATTGGCAGATCCTGCCTCTCGGGCCTACCGGATTCGGAGATTCTCCTTATCAATGCTATTCGGCCCATGCCGGCAATCCAGACCTGATCGACCTTGACCTTCTGCTTAAAAACCAGCAGATAACAAACGAAGACCTGGCCTCCATGCCACATTTTAATGATGGCCCTGTGAATTACGAAGCGGTTCAGAAAGCCAGACAACCTGTCCTTAAAAGAGCATTTCATACTTTTCTTGCACATGCCTCCGACCTTGAAAAACTGGCGTATCGCAACTTTCTTAAGAGCCAATCAGCCTGGCTCAACGATTATGCCTTATTCAGAGCTATCAAAGAAGAAGCCGGGCATCGGCCCTGGTACGAGTGGAAGAAAGAACTTAAGACCCGCGATCCGGAAACTCTGAAAGCTGCAGAAAACCGCTTATCGGAACAAACTGACTTTCACAAATTCCTGCAATTTGTTTTTTTTAAACAATGGATGAATGTTAAAGAGTATGCAAAGAAACACAAGGTGAGCATCATTGGCGATATACCGTTGTATATATCGATGGACAGCTCCGACGCCTGGGCCAACCCGGGTTTCTTTGAATTTGACGAAGAACTGATGCCTCTCAGGGTGGGCGGGGTTCCACCCGACTACTTCAGCGAAACCGGCCAGCTGTGGGGAAACCCGCTGTTTCGCTGGGATCTGATGAAACAGAATAATTATTTGTGGTGGATGGACCGTATACGTACTAACCTGAACTTATACGATATCATCAGGATCGACCATTTCCGTGGCTTTGCAGCCTACTGGGCCGTTCCTTACAGCGAAAAAACAGCGATCAAGGGCATTTGGGTCCCCGGCCCGGGAAAAGAGTTCTTCGATGCGCTTCAGAATGAGTTCTCTAAACTGCCCATCATTGCCGAAGACCTGGGCGTGATCACCCCCGACGTGGAAGACCTCCGCGACACCTATGGATTCCCGGGGATGAAAATTCTGGAATTTGCCTTCGACTCATCCGAAGCAAACGATTACATTCCGTATAATTATACTAAAAATTGTATCGTTTATACAGGGACTCACGACAACGACACTGTCGTGGGCTGGTTCAAGCTGGCTTCTGACAACGACCGTAAACTGGCTCATGATTACATCAACAGCCCGGGAAATGGCATCCACTGGGACTTTGTGCGTCTCGCGTGGGCCTCGGTCGCAAATACAGCGATTGTCCCAATGCAGGACCTTCTGGGCCTGGGCTCGGAAGCCCGGATGAACATGCCCGGTACCGTGGGAGGAAACTGGAACTGGAGAGCCAAAGCAGGCGATTTCCCCGATGAGCTCGCCGATGCCCTTGCCTCTCTTACAACACTTTACGGTAGATCAAAAAAATCAAAAAGCAAAACGAAGTAAAATGAAAGGTTTTGTACTTTTTCTTTTATTACTTGCACCCGCAGGACTGATTGCGCAACAAACTACTATCGAACGTATAGAACCCCCGTTCTGGTGGGCAGGTTTCAAAAACCCTGCTCTTCAGCTGATGATTTATGGTAAAAATATCGGGCAAACAAAAGTTTCAATTTTAGAAAACAAACAAAAAGCAATAGAAATTACAGCCATTCACACTACTGAAAATCCGAATTATCTTTTTATCGACCTGAAATTCAGAGCCGGAATACAGCCTGGTTTTTTTACCCTGAACTTCACCATAAACAACAAACTAAGCGCATCCTGCAAATATGAGCTGAAAGCCAGAAAACCAGGCTCGGCCCAAAGGAAAGGCTTTGACAATTCCGACGTGATCTACCTGATCATGCCCGACCGCTTTGCCAATGGCGATACGACCAACGATGCAATACCGGGAATGAAACAGCGCGCATACAGGTCAAACCCCGACAGCCTGCACGGTGGCGACATCAAAGGCATAACCTCTCATTTAGACTATCTGAATGATCTGGGTGTTACAACCCTCTGGATGACCCCTCTGATTGAAAACAATCAACCTATCTATTCCTACCATGGCTATTCCTGTACCGATTATTATAAGACAGACCCCCGCTTTGGAACCAACGCCGATTACCTGGAACTGTCTGATGCAATACATGGTCGTGGCATGAAAATCATCATGGACCAGGTATTCAACCACTGCGGCAGCGGCCACTGGTGGATAAAAGACCTGCCATCCCGCGACTGGCTGAACCAATGGCCCGAATTTACCAGGAGCAATTACAGGTCGGGCAGCATGAGCGACCCCTACGTTTCGGCAGCCGACAGCCTTCAGTTCTCCCGGGGATGGTTCGACAAAACCATGCCCGATCTCAACCAGAGTAATCCATACCTTAGAAATTACCTGATCCAGAACAGTATATGGTGGGTTGAATACGCGGGGCTCGACGGCATACGGGTCGATACCTACGCCTATCCTTTCAAAGACGCCATGAGCGAATGGGGCAAACGCATGCTCGATGAATACCCCGGTTTTAACATGGTAGGCGAATGCTGGATGAATTATCCCGCAACTGTCGCTTACTGGCAGAAAGGCTCACATAACCGCGACGGGTATATATCAAACCTCCCTGCGGTATTTGATTTCCCTATGCATGATGCACTCATCCGTGCATTCAATGAAAAAGAAGGATGGGACAGCGGCATCCTCAGGCTGTATGAGCTAATCTCCCAGGATTTCTCCTATCCGAATCCCCTGAACCTCGTGACTTTTGCCGACAACCACGATGTGGACCGGTTTCTCGATACCCAGAATGACGATGTGAGGAAACTGAAGATGGCAATGGCTTTTATCCTCACCACACGGGGCATTCCTGAATTTTATTATGGGACCGAGTTGCTGATGACTACCGGGGCCGACAAAGGTGATGGCATGAAACGAAAAGATGTTATTGGCGGATGGCCTGGTGACGAGAGAGATGCTTTTACTGCAGCAGGCCGGACTGAGGCCGAGAACGACATGTACAACTACATGAAGAACCTGCTCCGTTATAGAAAAACCAGTACCGCTCTTCAAACCGGCAAACTACTGCATTTTTTACCCAGAGACGGAATCTACACTTACTTCCGGTATAACAAAAAAAATACTGTGATGGTCGTAATGAATAACAACGACCAACAGCAAAACATTGATACAAGCCGCTTCCACGAAACGCTCGGGAAATTCAAATCAGGCAAAGAGATCATCAGCGGCAACGAAATCAGCGATTTGTCAAAACTTACAGTTCCAGCCAAATCAGTACTCATCATTGAACTGCACTAACCCCCAGCCCCTAATCCCTAATCCCCAACCCCATGCTCATCATTCAAAAAAAACTCTCCAACCTGTTTTACCTGATCATCGGGTTACCCAGTACCGCCATGGGCTTTGCGCTCTCAATACAGATCGCTGTTTTAAGCTGGATACTGCGGACGAAATTCAACCTGGAAATTGACCAGATAGGTATTGTGTGGGCCGCCGGTCCTATTGCCGGTATCCTGGGCCAGCCTCTGGTGGGCCTGATCAGCGATAAGATGTGGTTCTGGGGCGGACGCCGCAAACCGTTTATTATTATCGGAGGTATCCTCGCTGCCCTGATGATCTTTGCTTTACCCAATATCGGAAGGATCAATGATTTTTTTGGCATCGGAAGCCTGATGGCTGTGGCAGTCACCATTGCCCTTACACTTGACCTTTCCATCAATATAAGCTTTAATCCTACCCGCTCCATCATTGCCGATGTCACTCCCGATGGACAACCTCGTACCAAAGGCTACACCTGGATGCAAAGCGTTTCAAACCTCTTCGGCAGCGGCGCATACCTCATGGGCGCCCTCATAAGCAATTATTTCCTAATCTATGCCGGGGTTTTAATCGTATTCCTGTTCTCTGTTGTGCCTCTTTTCTTTATTGAAGAGCCCAGGGAACTGACAAAATCAGCCGACGATAAAGACATTGTATCAAATACAAAAACCCAGTGGGGCGAACTCTTCAAGCTTTATCTTGCTCATAGCTTCTCATGGCTGGGTATTCAAACCATGTTCGTTTACATTTTCGCTTTTCTTGAACAAAAAATGCCTTCCATGCAAAACCTCCCTGAAGCCGAACGCAATGCAAACCTGGGTCAGCTTATCGGATGGTCATTCTTCATACTTAACGCGGTCGGCGCAATCTGGCCTGCCTTCCTTCTCGAACCTATGAGTAAAACCGTGGGAAGAGTACGTACCCAGGCTCTGATGGTTGGGACAATGAGCGCCGGATATTTTGGTATTGTATTCCTGGCATCCTCTCCTTTCATGCTCTATGCAATGATGTGCGTGCTCACGCTGGGCTGGGCTGCTGTTGTAAGCCTTCCTTTTGCCATCATGTCCGAAAAAGTAGATAAAAGCAGGATGGGATTTTTTATGGGTATCTTTAATCTCAGCGTTGTGCTTCCCCAGCTTGTTGCCAGCCTTGCCATAGGTCGGGTTATTAGTCACGCTGCCGACAAAAGTATTGTTTTTATCATCAGCGGATTTTCACTTGCTATTTCGGCCTTTCTTTGGCTGTTCGTGAGCGAAAAGAAAAAAACTGAATAAACCTCTTAGTATGCGAAATTTTTTTCTTGCACTCATAATAATGAGTACGGCTCAGGGGGCGGGAGCCCAGAATTTTCAGCATTTTCTCGACCGTATCACTGCCATGCCCCTGCCCGAACGACAAGCGGTTGCCGATAGTTTCTTAACGGTCTGCCCCGCTTTTCCTTTCATCGAAAATGACAGCGTCGCACAGATTATTTATGCCAGTCCGGTCACTTCCGTTTCAATGGCAGGTGACGCCACAGGCTGGAACCCAAACCAGGACCTCAGCCTGATACCCGGAACAACGTTCTGGTACATCACCAAAATATATGAAGCTGATGCAAGGCTCGATTATAAACTGGTCACCGGGGGTAGCGACTGGGTTCTCGATCCGCGGAACCCTAAAACCTGTGTGGGGGGATATGGCCCGAACTCAGAACTCAGGATGGGGGCTAACACTCAGCCCCCCGAAGTCCTGTATTATCCTGGCATTCCACATGGCACCATCAAAGATACCAGCTTTCACAGCACCATCCTGAACAACACCCGGCCGATGAAAATATACCTGCCTCCATCCTACCCTGTTGCAGGAGTGGAATACCCGGTAATCCTGTTTCACGACGGGCCTGAATACATCAGCCTGGCCGCGGCTAACAACACATTCGATTACCTCATCGCTCACCAGATGATGAACCCGGTGATTGGTGTTTTTGTACCAGCAATAGACCGTGAAGCGGAATATGCCGGATCTAAAATAGACCTGTTCACATCCTTCGTCACAACAGAGCTGATGCCCTTTATAGATCAGAGGTACAAAACCAGCAAAAACCCTCTGAAACGCGCCACCATCGGGGCGTCTAACGGGGGAAATATCGCTCTTTACCTGGGAGTAAAAAAACCTGACTGCTTCGGCAGAATTGCAGCCCAGTCAAGCAATGTGATCACTTCTATCAGCTCGGCACTGGAAAACGGGCCTAAACTGAACCTCGATTTTTACATCGATATAGGAACCTACGACATTGATGTTCTTATACCCCTGGTGCATAATCTGGCAGGGATACTCCAGACCAAAGGGTACACCTACTTTTTTCGCGAGATTCACGAGGGACATTCCTGGGGCAACTGGAAGGAACACCTAATTACTCCCCTGATGCAGTTTTTCCCGTTTACAAACGGGATCAATGAAAATATTCCGGGAAATGACATCCGCCTTGACCAAAACAGACCAAATCCTTTCAGGGGAGATACCGAAATTTTATTTACAGTCCCGGTTGGCTCGAGAGTGCATCTGAACCTATGCGATTTCTCTGGAAGGTCACTCCAGACAATTTTTTCAGGGACCGTCAATCAATCGCTGAACCGCGTTACATTCAGTAATAAAAACCACCCGGCCGGAAACTACATTTTCACACTTGAAGCTGCAGGATACAGGATGTGCAGGATAGCGACAATAACCAATTAATAAATCAAATAAAATTCAACCTCATACCATGAAACACTTCAATTGTTTATTTTTTCTCGCAAGCATTGCTCTTCTGCTCAATTCATGCGGAGGTGGGACAGACATCGCTGTTTCCAAAGAGCCTCAGATGCTCAAACTATCGGCCCCCATTGTTGTGAACACTACCGATTCAACGGTCATCCAGCTGGGAGACTATTTCCTTTATCCCAATAAAATAGATTCTTTTTCTTGCGCCACTCCGCTTACTGCAACAATCTCTTCCGACTCTTTGATTATGGTGCTGCACCCTGCCGGAACAAGCATCCCCAGGCTGAGTGCGCTTACGGTTTGGTCTAAAGGCTTTCAGTATTCCCTTATGCTTGAACGCTCCCAGAAAATCCATTACCGCTTCAGCTTTGACCCGGGAAACAAAAAATACAAGAAAGTCCAGATCACCGGGCAGATGAACGACTGGAACCCGGCAGCAGGCGCCATGTTCCTTAAAGACGGTAAATGGGTGATCGACCTTCACCTCTTCCCTGGAAAATTTCAGTATAAATTAGTGTGTGATAAAAAGTGGATGTCGGATCCCAGAAATTCCGACTCGGTATCCAATGGCAGCAGCGGTTTCAATTCCCTGCTTACCCTGGGCAATCTTAACTCCCCTTCCCTCCCTGCTTTATTTACATTGAAGTCTGACGAGAAAAATCTCAGCATTGGCCTTAAAAACAAAGCCGATACGATCTTCGTGCTTTGGGAGAATCATCTCCTCGATAACAGGTTCTGGAAACAGGACAGCAGCGGGATACAGATCAGCGTACCAAAAACGGCCTCTTCGTTTGAACGGAGTTTTATACGTGTATGGGCAATCAATAAAACCGGTATCTCAAACGAGATCCTTGTCCCTCTGAGAAACGGCAAGGTGATGACCGATGCTTCAAAACTCAGCAGGACCGACCGTGAAGCGATGATATTGTATTTTATGATGGTCGACCGCTTCCGCGACGGCAGCAAAAGCAATAATTTCCCTATAAAAGATAAGGACATTGACCCTAAAGTCAATTATATGGGCGGTGATCTTAACGGCATCATCAGAGCTATTGATGAAGGATACTTCACAAAACTCGGCGTGAATACCCTCTGGATATCGCCTGTCACACAGAACCCTCTGGCGGGATACAACGAATTCCCTGCCCCTCACCGCAAATTTTCGGGGTATCACGGCTACTGGCCCATTACTCTTACTACTGTAGATACACGGTTCGGAACACCCAACGAACTGCATCAACTGGTAAATGATGCCCATGGCAAAGACCTGAATGTAGTGCTTGATTTCGTTTCACATCATGCTCACCAGGAATATGCAGTGTTTAAAGCACATCCTGACTGGATCACCCAGATCGACCTTCCCGGGAAAAGAAAAAATATCAGGCTGTTCGACGAATGCCGGCTAACTACCTGGTTCGACATCTTCCTCCCGACATTCGACCTCACAAAGCCCGAAGTCACTGAAATGGTTTCCGATTCGGCTGCGTTCTGGATCAGGGAATATAATATTGATGGCTTCAGGCATGATGCAGCCAAACATGTTCCCGAAAACTACTGGCGCACCCTAACCAAAAAACTTAACCAGCAGGTAGTGATCCCCCAGGGCCGCCAGGTATACCAGATAGGCGAAACCTTCGGCAGCCGGGAACTGGTTAAAAGCTATATCAACCCGGGCATGCTCGATGCACAGTTCGAATTCAACCTGTACTGGGATGTGAGGTCTACCTTTGTACTTGATTACACCTCCTTCCGCGACCTGAACTTCTCGCTTCAGCAATCGTTCAGCTACTATGGCGAACACAACCTCATGGGTAATGTTACAGGGAACCAGGACATGCCAAGGATCATCTCCTATGCCAGCGGGGCCCTTAGTTTCTCTGAAGACGCAACTGAAGCCGGCTGGAAACGCGACATCCAGGTAAAAGACACCTTAGGATACAGCAAACTCGCATCCCTTATGGCGTTCAACATGACTATACCTGGAATTCCCGTGATCTATTACGGCGATGAATACGGGATGCCCGGGGCAGGCGATCCCGATAACCGCCGTATGATGAAATTCGACAGCCTCAACTCCCATGAAAAACACTTGCTGGCTATCACCACAACACTGGCCAACCTGAGGCGCTCGAACATGCCTCTTATATACGGCGATTATACGGCTATCAAAGTGAGTGAAAAAGTCTTTGTATATATGCGATCCTATTTTGACAAAGCCATAATCATGGTCTTCAATAAAGACAAAAATGCAAAAAAAATCGAGTTTGACCTTCCTCAACGCTTCATCAGCTCAGTCTTTACATCAAATTTCGGGAATAACATAACAATAGAAAAAGGAAAAGCAAGACTTTCCCTGAATGGCAATTCATTTGAAATTATTAACAACTAACCACATTATGAAAAGGATACTTATCTTCATTGCAGCAATACTTGTGATCATGACCGCCTGCAAACCGAAACCCGAACCCGCAACCCGTCCTGGCAAACTGGTCCATGTTGACTGGAGCCGAAATGCCACTATTTACGAGGTTAATATAAGGCAATATACACCCGAAGGCACGTTCAAGGCCTTTCAGCAACAGCTCCCCAGGCTTAAAAATATGGGCGTTGATATACTCTGGCTGATGCCTATCAATCCTATCGGTGTAAAAAATCGCAAAGGCAGCCTCGGCAGCTATTATTCCATCAAGGATTACCTGGCCGTGAACCCCGAGTTCGGAACCATGGACGACTTTAAGGAGCTGGTGAAAAAAGTACATGAACAAGGTATGTACATCATCATCGACTGGGTTGCCAACCATACCTCCTGGGATAATGATCTTATCACTAAGCATCCCGATTGGTACAAGAAAGATTCTACCGGAAAGATCATCGCCCCGGTGGCCGACTGGACTGATGTAGCTGCACTGGACTACTCCCAGCCCGGACTTAGGAAATATATGACCGATGCACTGCTTTACTGGGTAAAAGAAGCCGACATCGATGGCTACCGCTGCGATGTAGCCGGTATGCTTCCTGTAAGTTTCTGGAATCAGGCGGTACCTGAAGTTAAAATGCTGAAACCGGTTTTCATGCTGGCCGAATGGGAAACTCCCGAAATGCATGATACCGCTTTCGATGCCACGTACTCATGGGATCTTTACAAACTGGCAAATGATATTGCCGCGGGAAAGAAATCACCCAATAAAATAGATTCGGTCTACACGGCGGAGATGAAAAAATATTCACCCGATGCATACAGGATGAGGTTTACATCAAACCATGATGAAAATTCGTGGAATGGTACCGAATATGAACGGCTTGGACCCGCAGCACAAGCTTTCGCGGTATTCTGCTTTACCTTTCCCGGCTTCCCGCTTATCTACACCGGACAGGAATCAGGTTTGAACAAGAGGCTGCGCTTTTTTGACAAAGACACCGTCAAATGGGGAGCATACCCTCTGCAGTCCTTTTACACGACTCTCTGTAGCCTGAAGAAGAACAACACAGCCCTTCAAAACGGAAATGCCGGCTCAACATATTCAAAGATCCCTAACGACCAGCCGAAATATGTATTCTCTTTTATGAGGGAGAAAGATACCTGCAAAGTCCTTGTGATCCTCAACCTTTCTTCCAAACCATGTTCTGTCAAATTCCCTCATGGTATCCCTCCGGGCAAATGGAGGTCTGTGTTTGGTAAGGAAGATATGGCTGCAGGCCGGGAGCAGGCTATGGACCTGAAAGCCTGGGATTACAAAGTGTTCCAGATACACTAACAGGTCTTTTTTCGGCCGGTTCTCATCCGGATTCTATTATGAAACAGATTTCAGCATGCATAATTTTAATGTTTTTTTGTGTGCTGATGACGATTAATAAATCAGAAGCCCAGGAGAACAATGTATTCCGTAAGACAGGGAGCATCCCGGAAACCTTCCAGCCCTTGCCTCTTTTTGAAATTCTCCCTTCGGGCTGGATACGGGAACAAATCCAGGAAAACCTGAATGGGTTCACCGGCCATCTCGACTCCCTGGTTCCTGATCTGATCCTTCGCGACGACATTTACGGCCGTAACAGGCTTGGCAGGCATGTCAAATCAAAAGACGTGGGTGCTATCACCGAAAACGGTGAGTTGCAGGCCCAGTTCCTCTGGTGGAACTCTGAGACCCAGAGTAACTGGCGCGACGGGTATCTTCGGTCGGCGATCTTAAGCGGTGACCAGGATCACCTTGCAAGAGCAACAAAATATATGCAAAGAATACTGGCAACACAGGATACAAACGGATACCTTGGGATCTATGATAGCGACTTACGTTACCGCTTCGACAATGAGAATGGTGAGCTTTGGTCTAAAACCACTTTGCTCAGGGGTTTGATCGCCTGGTACGAATTCACCCGCGACTACCAGGTCCTTAAGGCCATCGAAGCAGCCGTGCATGATGTCATGGTCAACTATCCGCCATATACTTCTCATCCATTTTATTCGGTCAACCCCGATGCCGGTGGCATCACCCACGGCCTGGCCTTTACCGATGTACTTGAGGAATTATGGCGGATAACGGGGAAGCAGGAATACAGGGATTACTGCATTTTTCTTTACAGGGATTTTTCGGAACAGAAGCTGAATGAGGATGCACAATACAGCAAGCTGGCCGATACGTCCCTGATGCTGAAAAGCCACGGAGTTCATACATACGAGCATCTCCGTTCTGTGGCTGCTGCCTTCTATGCCTCGGGGAACCCTGCTCTCGGAACCGTGCTGCAGAATTTTCTTTATAAGATCAACCTTTGTATAAGCCCTTCAGGAGGACCTGTGGGCGATGAATGGATAGCAGGTGGTAAAGCAGATGCCACGGGGCGGGGATACGAGTATTGCTCATTGCATGAACTTCTGAACAGTTATACAAGCCTTCTGGGTAAAACCGGAGATGCTCATTTTGGCGATCTCACCGAAACTCTATTCTTCAATGCCGCCCAGGGCGCAAGAAATCCTTTTGAAAGTTCAATTGCCTATCTTAAAACCGATAACTCCTACTCCATGTGTGGCGGCCTGAACGGCGATACAACAGTGAAAACCCAGACCCGTTACAAATACTCCCCCGTTCACCAGGATGTAGCTGTATGCTGCGTGCCTAACGCCGGACGTATCGCCCCGTATTATGTTCAGAACATGTGGATGAAGGATGAACAGGGCCTTGTGGCCACCCTTCTGGGGCCATGCGAAGTGGAAACCAAAGTGAGAGGCAAGAAAGTGCTTATCGATGAACAGACTGCTTATCCCTACGATAACTCGATTACGTTTGTGATCAATACCGAGGACTCATATTTCACAATTAAAATCAGGAAGCCCTGCTGGGCAAAAAATGTCAGTGTAAGCGAAGTATATATAGAGGATAAAGGGTATATCGTAATTCAAAGGCGGTGGAAGGGAGAGCATACTATTACGATTCAGTTCTTTCCCGAAATCGAGCTTAAACAGGATCTGAACAAGGAGTATTACTTCACCTACGGGGCCCTGGTCCTGGCCCGTCCCATCCAGAGTATCGGGAGACAAACAAAGACTTATCCATTGAAAGGATTCAGGGATATGCAATACAGGCCCTGCGGTCTAAGTATACTGGAGTATGCCGATGAACCGGTGAAGCAAACGAATCAGAAAAAAGCAGAGTTTGCAACCAGTCTCTATAATCCAATCAGCCATAAAAACGAAGCGGTAATCCTGCTTCCCCTTGGGCAGACGATCTTACGCCAGCTTACTTTCAAACCGAAATCCGAAGACCAGTAGTATGAAAAAAATTCTTATTGCAGGGCTGTTGCTCTGGCAGGCAGCCGCATACACTCAAACTGCCAAAATACCCTTTGACCAACCCCCTTTTTGGGCACAATCAGCCGTGTGGTACCAGATCTTTGTGGAACGTTTCAATAACGGCGATAAAACCAATGATCCCAAACCAGACGACATCAACATTCCTCCTCTCAGGCAGATCGCACCTCCCGCCTGGTCGGTCACAGCCTGGACCCATAACTGGTTCGAGCAGGAAAACTGGGCCAAAGCCACGGGCAAGCCCTTTATGGATAACCTTCAGTACCGAAGGTTCGGGGGCGACCTTCAGGGTGTCCTCGACAAGCTCGATTACCTGAAGGACCTCGGCATCAATGCTATATACATCAATCCCATCAACGACGCACCTTCCCTGCATAAATACGATGCCCGGAACTACCATCATGTAGATGTAAATTTCGGTCCCGACCCCGAAGGCGACAAGCGCATCATTGCTCTTGAAAACCCCGCTGACACAGCTACCTGGAAATGGACATCCGCCGACAAATTATTCTTAAAAGTCGTAGCTGAAGCACATAAAAGGGGAATGAAAGTGATCCTCGATTTCTCTTGGAACCATACCGGGGTGATGTTCTGGGCCTGGCAGGATATTCTCAAAAAACAATCGGCCTCGGCTTATAAAGACTGGTACGATATCATCTCATTTGACGATCCTGCCACTCCTGATAATGAATTCAAATACAGGGGCTGGGTCGGGATCGAAAGCCTGCCCGAGTTTAAAAAGGTGAATATCACAACCAAAAGAGAAAACGGACATCCTTATGAAGGAGATCTGAACGCGGGGGCCAAGCAGCATATTTTCGCAGTCACCAAACGCTGGCTGGCCCCGGATGGCGATAATACAAAAGGCATTGATGGATTCAGGCTGGATGTGGCAGACCAGATTGGTATGGTGTTCTGGCGCGACTGGAGAAAATTCGTGATCTCGGTCCAACCCGATGCTTATATGATCGGAGAGATATGGTGGGAAAAATGGCCGGATGTGCTTATGGATCCTGCGCCCTACACCAAAGGCGATGTGTTTGATGCCGTGATGTTTTACCAGGTTTACCGTCCTGCAAGGTATTTCTTCGCAAAAACGAAGTTCCCGATCGATGCAAAGCAATTCCGCGATAGCATCGAACTACAGTGGAACCGGCTGAGGCCCGAAAATCTCTATGCCATGATGAACGTTTCTTCTTCCCACGACGCTCCACGCCTGCTGACCGATTTTTATAACACAAACAAATACAAGGTCAATGCCCTTCCGCGTGATGACTCGTCTTACCAGACCGGCAAACCCGATGCTGAGTCGTATCGGAGAATGAGGCTGTACCTGGTCTGGCTGTTCACGACCGTGGGCGCTCCCCAGATCTGGAACGGTGAAGAAATGGGTATGTGGGGCGAAGATGACCCTGATTGCCGTAAACCTTTGTGGTGGAAGGAATATTCATTTGATCCTGAATACAGGAACAACTACCAGCCGGGTAATAAAACCTATGATTCGGTCGGTTTTAACCAGCAGCAGTTCACCTTCTACAAAAAACTGATAAGGATACGAAAATCCCATTCTGTGTTGAACAGCGGGAAATTTGAATTTCTGATGGCGGATGGCAGTAAACTGGCTTATAAACGATTTGATGGAAATTCTCAGCTAATCGTCCTGATCAACGCGGGCTCAAGCCCTCAGACCTTTATGCTGCCCGGCATTTCCAGCTGCACCGATATCCTCAGCAATACAGTGATCAAAGGCCACAGCGCCGTTTTAAATCCCTTTAGCGGAATGATTCTTGTGATGCCGGCAAAAGTTTCATCAGGCTCAGTAAGACATTTTGAGGCCTTCCCTTCAGATTTCGTCACTCCCAGGAATATCGACATCTGGCTCCCCGACGGCTATTCTCCTTCGAAAAAATATGCTGTTTTATATATGAATGATGGGCAGATGCTTTTCGACAGCTCATCTACATGGAACCACCAGGAATGGTGCGTTGATGAGACTGCCGGCCTGCTGATAAAACAGAAAAAGATCCGTGACTGTATTGTGGTGGGTGTTTCCAACGGAGGCCAAATGAGGCATTCTGAGTATTTTCCCCAGAAACCTTTTGAATCTCTCACCCTGGAACAGCAACAGGCAGTCTACTCCTCAACGCGGAACAAAGATCAGTCACTCTTTGCCGCTGATGTGCAATCAGACCTCTACCTGAAATTTCTCGTGAAAGAGCTGAAACCATTTATCGACAGCACTTTCTCAACTTTACCCGACCCGGGCAATACGTTCATTGCCGGTTCCAGCATGGGCGGGTTGATCAGCATGTATGCCATCTGCGAATACCCCAAAGTGTTTGGAGGAGCTGCCTGCATCTCAACTCACTGGCCGGGTACCTGGACTACCCAGAACAACCCGATTCCTGATGCCTTTATGAAGTACTTGAGCCGTCACCTCCCAGATCCCTCCACTCACAAGATCTATTTCGATTACGGTGACCAGACCCTCGACAGTATGTACAAATCTTTCCAGCTCCAGGCCGATGCCATCATGAGCTCCTCAGGCTATACTTCAGAAAGCTGGATGAGCAGGGAATTTAAAGGAGAGAACCATTCGGAAAAGTCATGGGCTAAACGCCTGAATATCCCGCTCGAATTCCTGCTTACGCCAGTGAAACAGTAAAGCGACATTTATTTCCATTACAAAAAAAAAGCTGAACCTTAATGGTTCAGCTTTTTTTATAGTGGAAATGAATCCTAATTTTTCGTCAGTTTGTATTTATAGATCGGTTTGCTCAGATCCATGATAATAGTATAATTGCCGGCGCCTGGCACTGCAATATTATCACCATTCTCTTCCAGAGTACCATCTCCCCCGGTATCTCCGTAATTCAGGTCCCATGAATCGTTTGCACGGAACTTAATGTTAGCCTGGGTAAGAGCAAGAGTTACAGTCCATGTCTTTGATGTCTCATCATAAGTCATAGGAGTACCGGCATCCCAGCCACCCGGAGTTGCATCACCAATAACAGCCCAGGTAGTCCTGAGGAATCTATGGGTCAGACCGGGAAGGTCTACGTTCAGTTTGTAGTATCCCATTGCTCCGGCTTTGATGTTAGCTCCGGCCGGATTCAGGGTGCCATCAGCACCATCATCACCCCAGTTGTTGTCCCATGAAGGACCCTGTGTATATTTGAATTCCACGGCATCGGCGTTGAAATACATATAGCCTTCGTATTGTCCGTTCGATTTCAAAGAAGCAATGGTTGTGATTGAATCTCCAGGATTCCATCCCTGATAGCTTCCAGGTACACCCAGCAAAGGATAAACAATTTTCACAAAGTATGGAGTAATCGAAACCGCAACAGAAGCTGAATTCAAGGGATCCACATTGGCATTGATCACAGCCTGAACCCTGAACTCAAGAGCTATCGGTGCGGGTTGCGTAGGATCAAACTCCTTTATCAGGACTTTCATGTTCAGATCGGCTGTTAAAACCTGCAAAGAATCCAGATTATTAACCTGACCGACAGTAACGGCATCCTTAAAATTATTTCCCGCACCATCCATCTGAAGTAAATAGTTAATAACAACAGCCTGGCCGAAATTTGATTTCGACCATCTGTATGTAATTAGCTTTGCTGCATCAGCCTTCTGAAGCACCACAGACCCGCTCGCCAGGTTTAACACCGAAGCCTGCGGGTTTGAGCTGAGTGTGGCTTTGGTCTGATCCTTTGTGCATGAAAGGAAGCTAAACAGACCAAGGACCAGGATTAATATTGTTATTTTTTTCATAGTTTTTCTATTTTAAACTTATTAATATCCGGTATTTTGTCTGAGATTGGGATTTGCAGATACGTCGGATGAAGGGATGGGGAAGATGTTATAAAAACTTTGTGTTTTGATACCCTCTTTTATCCCGCCTTTCCATGGCCACGCATAATCGCCTGTGGTGAACATGCCGTAACGGATCAGGTCGGTTCTGCGATGACCTTCCCAGTATAGTTCGCGACCTCTTTCTCCAAGAATAAAGAGCAGGGTCAGGTCAGAAGCAGTAATGTAACCCTTCTCATCGCCCCATGCCCTTAAGCGCAGTGCGTTAACATAGTTGAGAGCCTGAGCCTGACTTCCGCCACCACCGCCCCTGAGGACAGCTTCGGCATACATCAGATAGACATCTCCAAGCCTGAACAGCGGAAAATCTGGATCACAATATGTAAGGTTAGATCCGGGAGACCCGTCGCTATTGATGTTCTTGAACTTGTTAACAGCATATCCTTCGGTGAACACTGCAATATCGTTGATGTCGAGTGACTGCCCGTCGCTCCAGAACATAGCCCTTCTGTCATAGCTGTACCTGAACACGGAATAAGTATAGTCGGGACAACCGAGTTTCATCGTAATGAGATAACTGCCATCTTCGGGAATACTGATGTTTGCGCCACCAGCGGTGAGGATGCCGTTTTCTCCTCCATAATTTATATCCCAGCTGCTGTTTGCACGGAATTTAAAGGTTTTTCCTCCCTTGAGATCGACTGTAACAGTCCATGTCTTGGTAGTGGTGTCATAAGCCATAGGGGTATCTGTATCCCAGCCGCCCGGAGTAGCATCTCCGATCAGCCCCCATTCAGTTTTGACAACTGTGAAAGTATTGCCAACTGTATCGCAATTGACTTTATAATAACCAGGAGTCGGAACTTTAATATTTGCTCCGCCATGAAGCAGTGTTCCATTTCCACCGTCACCCCAGTTAACCGCCCATGAACCTGCAGCAAATTTAAACTCCACATTCGAACTCTTGAAATACAGATATCCTTCATATTTACCATCGCTTGCCACTGAAGCCACAACATTGTTCGGATCGGCCGGATTCCAGCCCTGGTATGATCCCGGGCAATTCAGGATTGGATATGCATTCGTATTCTTGGGGGGGGTGGGTGATTGGTACAAACCGTCTTTGATATTAGGATAAAACAGCTCCACGATCGGTCTTGTTGTACGTGTTCCGCCCCAGCCACCGGCAATCCCGGAGGCTGCAGGAACCATGCTGCCACCAACGCCTGCACAAATAATGAAGGTCGTTCCACCCCAGGTACGGGTTGTGTTGCCGTTGAATTCGATAGGAAAAATGATCTCCTGGCTTCTATAGTTATCGGCCAGGAAAAGATCCTTGTACTTAGGCTCAAGAGTGTACCCTGCATTGATAACATTATTGCAATAGGTAAGACAATCGGTATACCTCTGAGTGCCGGTATAAACTTCTGCATTGAGATACAGTTTGGCTAACAGCATCCAGCCAGCGCCCTGGTCTGCACGACCGTACTCATTTGCTCTTGCTGCAACCATAGAAGGTGCTATCGCCAGAAGTTCATTTTCAATGTATTTGAAGAGATCTGCACGGTTTATCTGCTGAGGGAAAAATTTACCGGGAGGATCGGTTTCAGTTACAAATGGCACATTGGCAAAGATGTCAAGTGCATGGTAGTAACTTAACGCTCTCAGGTAACGGGCTTCTGTACGAAACATCTGAACATTTACTTTGTCCTGTCCAGTGATTCCGCGCTCGTCAAGTTTGCTGTCCTGCGACTCTCTGATGAACTCATTGCAAAGGCTTATCTGATAAAAAATCCTGTAATACATAGCTGCAATAAACACATCGCCTGAGCCCCAGGTCTGGAAATGGAAATTCTTGATCGTCTGGTCATTCCATCCAATCAAGGCTTCGTCGGTAGTAAGCTCCTGGTGATACCAGTAGCCACGGAGATATTCGCCGAACCCTTCATCGATCCCGGCGATATCGGGATTCCCTGCGGGGCCCTGCTGGCCCGATACTGAAAGGCCTGCATAGCATTTTGCCAGTACCTGCTTGTACCCTGCTGCTGATGTATATACATTGGCCGGGAGCAATGACTTCGGATTGATCGGTGTTGTGTTCAGATCCTTGGTGCAGGAGGCTAAAAACAGCCCTAATGCTGTTATAATGAATGTTATTTTAAATATTCGTTTCATTTTTCTAAGTTTTTACGTTACAACGATAGATTAACACCCAGAACATACACCCTGGATCTCGGATACATATTATTATCTATACCTAAGCTTGAACCGAGGTTCACTTCAGGATCAAGACCCTTGTAGTTGGTGATCGTGAACACGTTGTTTACCGTGAATGAAATACGGAGATTCAGTGTGTTCTTTACAAGGTTCCCGAAGTTATAGGCCAGGGAGAGGTAATCCAGCTTAAAAAAGGAAGCAGCCTGTACATAGTAGTCCGACAGGTACTGCTGATTCACGAAGCCAGTATTTGTAACTGAGGTGGCAACGTTGCCGAGATAGGGTCCTTCAGGACGGAAGATATTGGCATACACCCCCCTGTTGGCTTCCACGTTATTGTACATGTAATTGCCGAAATTGGCGTGGCCGCTGGCTGCTAAAGACCATTTTTTATAGTCAAGCCTGGTGTTCAATCCAAAAGTAAAGTCTGGATTCGGGCTATGATCACAATACCTGTCAGCGTCGGTGATCTTGCCGTCGCCATTCCTGTCAACGTATAATCCTTCTACAGGATTCCCGCTGGCATCGTACATCTGCTGGAAAACGTAGAATGAATTGATGGGATTTCCAACTCTTTGTATCTGTACGGTATTACCAACACCGCCGCTGATACCACCCACCATAATACCGGGATAGCTGGGGTCATCGGAGATGTTGAGTTTTGTGATCTTGTTCTGGTATGTAGTGGCATTGAAACCGATATCCCAGGTCCAGTTTTTATTCACAATGGGTTTCACATCAAGTGTGAATTCAAAACCCTTGTTATTCATGCTCCCTACGTTGGTCCAAACGTAATTTGAAAGGTTGGTCCCTGCAGGTACAGGAATGAAGTTCAGCATGTCGTTGGTGTTTTTATAGTAATAATCGACCGAAGCAGTGAGCCTGTCTTTGAGGAAGCCCATGTCGATCCCGACGTTCCACGTTGTGGTTGTCTCCCATTTGATATTGGGATCATACGCATCGGGGCGCAATGTGCGGTACCATGAATTACCAAACTGATACATTGAGTAACCATCGCCTAGCGTATAAATAGGCATGTAAGGATACCAGTTGCTCGAAATATCCTGCTGACCGGTCTGCCCCCAGCCCATCCTGAGCTTCAGCTGCGAAACAACTTTGGAATCCCTGAGGAACTTTTCTTCGTTGATCTTCCATCCGAGTGCAACCGAGGGGAAAAGCCCCCAGCGGGTGCTCTTTGAAAATCTCGATGAACCGTCATCACGAAGTGTCGCTGTTAACAGATACCTGTTTTTGAAAGAATAATTGAAACGGCCGTAAAACGACACGAGATACATCTCCTGTTTCACGATAACCGTGTCGACATGTGCTGAATCATGAGGCACATTGCTATTGTAATTATTATTGTTGACCCAGAAATGCTGCCATGAATAACCGGCCATCACATCGAATTTGCTGGCAATGCTCTTCACTTCTTTTACATAATTGAGATAAAAGTCGAGCAGGCTGTTCTTTTTGGTCTGATCGTAAGTGCTGTTTACGCCCTTGTTGGTGTACTGCCATGTTGCCCAGGTCGGAACATAATTATTCCCCTTGCTCCATGAATAATCCATACCGAGGTTAAGGTTAACCCTCAGGTCTGGAAAAAAATGCAGTTTATAATCGATCATTGCATTCCCAAGGAACCTGTTTACCGAAGATGTATTTTTAGTAAGCTCAAGCCTTGCAAGAGGGTTGGTTGTTGCCTGGGTAACAGGAGTATTGTTGGGTTGCAGCCAGGCCCAGTAGCCTCCATACAAACCATATTTTCCTCCGGCCGTTGCAGCCTGTGTCGGGTCAAAAGAAACAGCATCCCCGATTGCAGATTGGTCGGCAAACCTGTTTTTTTCAAACATGTACTTCGCGTTGACCGTCAGCTTGAGGTAATTCTTGAAAAACGTCGGATTCAGATTTAAGCCCACGGTGGTCCTACGCATATTATCGGTCTTTAAGGTACCATCCTGGTAATAATAACCCAGCGATAAACGATAAGGCATGGTAGCGATAGCCCCTGTGATAGCAAGGTTCTGATCGGTTCCCACAGCAGTTCTGTAGATTTGTTTTTGCCAATCGGTGCTTTCCTTGCCTAAAAGAGTATCAACATCCTGACGGCCCGGATAACGTGTTCTGGCTAATGTGCGGAAATCATCGCCGTTATATACACTGATCATCTTAGGAACAGTGTATACCGATAAATTGCCTGAGTATTCAACACCGACTTTCTTTGTGCCTGCAACCCCTTTTTTCGTGGTAATGATGATGACCCCGTTGGATGCACGCGAACCGTAAATAGCTGTAGCGGAAGCATCTTTCAAAATGGTATAGGTCTCTATGTCATCCGGGTTCAGCATACCCAGTGTACTGCGGGCGCCTGAAGTAGAAGCATTATCGATGGCAACACCATCAACAACGAGTAAAGGATCATTGTTTGCATTGATTGAAGAACCGCCCCTGATACGGATGATAGCATCGCCGCCCGGAGCACCACCGGTAGTGGTAACCTGAACGCCGGCAATTTTACCAACAATCAGTTGCTGTGGAGATGAAATAGCGCCAAGGTTAAAATCTTTCTGGCTGATGGCGGCAACAGCCCCGGTAGCATCCTGCTTTTTCACCGAGCCGTAACCAATCACCACTATTTCATTAAGACTTTTAGTGCCTACCGAAAGAGAAATTTCGAGATTCTTCTGTTCGGTGACTGTGATTTCCTGCGCCTGATAACCGACATAGGAAAAAACAAGCACTGCATCCTTTTTCACCTTGATGGAAAATTTTCCGTCAGCGTCGGTAACCGTACCCGTTGTAGTGTTTTTAACAGCGATAGTCACCCCCGGAAGTAAACTTCCATCCGTCGCATCTGTCACTTTACCCGAAACCGTGATCTCCTGGGCATTAGCTATCGAAGCTGATGCCAGGGCGAAGAAAAGAATCAGATAACGCAACCAAAGTACACGTTTCTTCATAGAGTTAATTTTAAATTGTTAGTTGTCCGTTAATTGCAATTTATACCGTGGTTAAGAATTATGGTATTTTCGTGCAGAATTAGTAAAAAAAAGCATACGATGAACATTCTGCTTATTGTTTATTTTTTAACAATAACCTAAAACGCTGTATTCCATTTAATTAAAAATTAAAAAAAACATATATTTTTTCAACAAACCAGGGTCTTCTTACACCCCCTTATTATCGGATAACATTATGGCACGATTTTAGTACCTTTGCAGATATAAATACAAATGTTATGAAAAGGCCCATTGTTTCCATCCTTCTTCTCCTCCTTTCCGTTTTCATTTATTCAATAGCTTCAGCTCAGGTCGTTGTAACAATCCCATTCTACCCAACCGACATCGATTCATGTACCCTTATTTTCGACGCAAGCCAGGGTGATGCCGGGCTTATGAACGTGGCGCCTCCTATATACGCCCATACCGGTGTGATCACTAACCTGAGTACTTCCGCCTCTGATTGGAAATACGTGATAGCCGGATGGAGCGAAAATACGACCAAGGCACAGCTGACCCCCCTGGGCAATAACCTCTACAGCATCAAAATGAAACCCGGCATAAGAGCCTTTTACGGCGTACCCGCCGGTGAAAGCATTCTGAAAATGGCATTCGTGTTCAGAAACTCCGATGGTTCTAAAACAGGCCGCGAAGCAAACGGAGGTGATGTTTTTGCAAACGTTTATCCCACGGTTACCAGCGTTAAAATCAACCTTCCCCAAAACAAAAACCTGTTCCTGAAAGCTTTGGAAACAATTCCGGTGAATGCAACCAGCCCCCTGGCCGACAGCATGAAGATATTCCTTAACGGTACGCTCATTAAAACAACTGCCGGCCATATTATCACAGATACCCTTCTGTCTAATAATTTTGGGCGGAACTGGGTGAAACAATGGATTAGAATCCTGGCAAAAAACGATACCGCTGCCGCTGCTGATTCATTCTGCTACACGGTAATTCCTTCTCCAACCATTGCTGCAATGCCTGCAGGTGTTAAAGAAGGTATTAATTATGTTGATTCAACCACGGTCGTTTTGCGCCTTTTCGCACCCGGCAAGCAGTCCTGTTTTACTTTGGGTGACTTTAGTAACTGGGAGCTCGATTCTCTGCATTATTTGTTCCAAACTCCCAGCGGCGATGATTTCTGGATACAGCTTAATAATCTCACGCCACGGCAGGAATATATTTTTCAGTACCTGGTCGACGGATCTCTCCGTATTGGTGATCCCTTCTGCGACAAAGTAAGCGACCCCAACGATCAGTATATCGAACCAGCTACATATCCCGACCTTATCCCCTATCCAACAGGCAAAACTACCGGCATCGCTTCAGTACTTCAGACCGCACAAACACCCTACCCCTGGTCAACTTCAACTTTCACCCCTCCTGCTGTTACCGACCTGGTTATTTATGAATTGTGGATAACTGATTTTACCGTCCAGCATACCTACCTGTCACTTATCGATACTCTCAACTACCTGAAAAACCTCGGAGTCAATGCCATCGAACTGATGCCCATCATGGAATTCGAAGGGAACATAAGCTGGGGATACAACCCCGATTATTCCTTTGCCATAGATAAATATTATGGTCCGAAAAATACACTCAGACAGTTTATCGAAGCAGCCCATGCTAAAGGCATAGCCGTGATTTTCGACATCGTCTGCAACCATCATTTCGGGGCTTCCCCCCTGGTACAGCTATACTGGGATGCAGAGAACCAGCGACCTGCCGCGAACAGCCCCTGGTTTAACCAGATACCGAAACATCCATATAACGTGGGCTACGATTTCAATCACGACAGCCCTTCAACCCGATTATATATGCTGCGTCTCTTGAAATACTGGTTGCAGGAATATCATGCCGACGGTTACCGTTTCGACTTATCTAAAGGATTTACCCAGGTCAATTCATATCCAAGCACGGTGAGTCTCTGGGGACAGTACGACCAAAACCGGGTCAACATCCTGAACCAATACGCCGACACGGTATGGTCGATAAACCCTTCAGCATATATGATCCTTGAACATTTTGCCGATAACACCGAGGAAAAAGTTCTTGCCAATAATGGTATGATGCTCTGGGGCAACGGAAACGGTAATTATAATAACGCCTCCGGCGGATGGAACAGCGGCGGCGCTTCCGACCTGTCCTGGGGCTCCTATAAAAACCGCGGATGGACCCAGCCTAATATAGTATGGTATATGGAAAGCCATGATGAAGAACGACAGATGTTCAAGGATTACAGCTTTGGAAACGCCAACACCCCACCCTATAATTGTAAAGACTCGGCCACCGCCCTGCAACGTGGTGCACTCTGCGCTAATTTCTTTTTCACCATGCCCGGCCCAAAAATGATATGGGAGTTCGGAGAGCTGGGCTACGATTATTCCATTAACTACCCCACAGGCACATCCGCCTCCAGGCTTGATCCCAAACCCATCCGCTGGGACTACTATTCGCAGTGGGGAAGAAAATATTTATTTAATGTATACCATTCTCTTGCCGAACTGAAAAAGAATCTTCCGGTTTTCAGAAGCACGTCTTTTCTCATGGATGTTTCCGCGGCAAAAAAACGGATCACCCTCACCGATGCCTCAATGGATGCTGTGATCCTTGGCAATTTCGACGTGGTAGCCCAGAGTATGATACCGAATTTCACTAAAACAGGTGCCTGGTATGAATATTACAGCGGTGATTCCCTTAATGTTACCAACATTGCGGCTCCCTTGCCATTCACCCCGGGTGAATACAGGCTATATACCACGGTGAGGCTCCCGAAACCTGTTTTTACAGGCATCGAAAATCCTTATGTTCCATCCAAAGCAGATTGCCGTGTGAGGGTCTTCCCGAACCCGGCTGAAGGACCTGTAACCTTCGAACTTCTGAATGAACAAACCACCCAGGTGAAGCTCTTTGTTTATGATTTCAGCGGCAGACCGGCCGGAATCATATTCGAAGGCAGACTTCCCCAGGGAGTTCATGATTTTCTTTGGAATCCCGAGACAGTGCTGAAACCGGGTATGTACTTCTATAAGCTGCTTACACCCGCCGGTACAACAAGCGGTAAATTCATAATTCTTTAACGCTCTCGCTCCGGCATACAGACTAAACAGCGTCTGCAAACGTTAATTTTCTATCTTTGCAACGCAATCCGCAATACACGAAATGAAACGATCTCTTATTCTTTCTATTACCCTCCTTGTCCTGCTCTCAGGCCTGCTCTCAATTCAGCGGGCATCAGGCGCTGCCGACACCGTGTTTGTCCTCTCGCTGGAAGTCAACATGGCTAAAGCAATTAGGAGCGGTATTTTCGATCCCTCCCTCGACCGGCTTTATGTTGTGTTCGACTCCGGTATCGAAGACCAGCAACTGGTGGCCTCAGACAGCAGCAAATTCACACTCATGCTTACCCAGGGTTTTGATTCTGGTGCTGTCTGCCATTTCAGATTCAGAATCAATGATTTTATCACCGAATCTGTAGACCGGCAGATACTCATAGGTCAGGGAATAAATTATTATTCCTGCTGGTGGAATAATGTTTACCTCAATTATACTTGGTTCCAGGTCGATATGTCCTACCCCGTGCAACAACATACTTTCAGACCCGATACCGATTATGTTGATATGATAGGGAACATCAACAACTGGCAGGGCTCCCCGCACTTTACACGGATTGGGACCAGCAACGTTTACCAGACCATGTACAATATTGAGCCTGATTTTATAGCTGCATTTAAATTCAGGATCAATGGAGACAGTAACGGTGTCGAACTGAAAGGTAAGCCAAACAGGCTGCTTCTGGCTCCCGACAGCCTGATCCACTCCCTTTACTGGTTCAATAATTATAATCCGTCGAAGATCCCTATGACCTTCTCATGCGATATGAAATACATGACCTGGGCGAAACATTTCAGCCGACACGCCGATCATGTGGATGTGGCCGGTTCATTCAATGGCAACGGGGCTTACGATATCCTGTATGATGATAACAAAGACAGTATTTATACGGCTACCGTCTTTATCGATACTGCGTATTACCGTCAGAATCCTATCAGTTTTAAATACCGTATCAACAGCTCCTGGCTTAGCGCCGAACTGAAGGGCCAACCCTTCCGTACCTATGTTCTGCACGATACCATCTCGGGCCCGAATACCGACGATTCATGGTTCAATAACTGGAACCCCTTAAACCCAACCATTCCGATGGCAAACGATGTGGATATTCAAGGCGTCTGCGTGTTCAAAGAGGTTCTTTCCGGAGTTTACACCTATGAAAACATTAATGGGTTCGCCGAAGGCGTAAGCACTTACCAGTGGTATCGCAGCTCCGATTCACTTGGTATTAATCTAACCCGGATCGACACAGCAATACATATTACATATACTGTAGATACTCTCTCAATTCACCAATGGCTTGTTTTCGAAGTTACTCCCGTGGCCGACAGCGGCGATCTTCGTATTGGCAATCCGGTCAGGGTCATTACCAGGTCTTCGGCAGGTGCAGTCGGTATATCAGATCTCCAAAACCTGATTTCGAGAGTATACCCCAATCCCAGCTACGAAAAAGTCAAGATTGAAGGACCTACAGAAATCAACAAGATCGAACTTTACGACTTGACCGGAAGAAGCGTCTTCGTCCTCGACAAAATCAATGACAAACAATGTACTATCAACCCATCAGGCCTGCTCCCGGGCATATATCTGCTCAAAGCCACCGGCAAAGATAATACCACCGGCCACGCCCGCCTCCTCCGCCAATAATTCATTCCTTCATTCCTTCATTCCTTCATTCCTTCAACAAAAAATCAACGGCCTCCCCTTCTCCATACTCCCTTGCCGGCTGTCCGTAATCGAACACTCTCAGTTTCCTCGATCCCTTAAGTTCAATAGTGTTCCCTTCAATCCAAAACAGGCAGGCTTCACGTAAGCCAACGACACGGACATCCCTGTTCACTGCTAAAAACTCAAGTATCCTCTGTTCCCTTGTTTCTCCGGCATGCCCCTGTGGATTCGCATCCAGGTAATGCGGATTGATCTGAAAAGGGATAAGATCAAGACACTTGAACGATGACGGTTCTGCAATGGGCATATCATTGGTTGTTTTCATAGTCGGACAAGCTACATTCGAGCCGGCACTCCATCCAACATAGGGTATTCCCAACCTTACCTGATCCCTTATCGGATGCATAATCCCGGTCTCATGCATCATTTTTACAAGATGAAATGTATTGCCTCCGCCCACGACAATACATTCGGCTTTTTTTACTGCCTGGCGAGGGCTGTCTGAACTGTGCACCGACATTAGGTCCACACCAAAACCGGCAAAAACACTTTTCACTCTTTCTTCATATATGTCATACGACTGCGATATACCTTCCCCACTTAGGTTGACCCCGGCATATGGGACAAAAAGAACTGAACGGACAGAAAATTTTTTCAGAAAATTCGCTATATATGGCCTGGGCCAGCCAAGATATTCCTCTCCGGCATTTGTGGAGTTACTTATTAAAAGAAGGTTTCTTTTCATGACTTTGGTTTTAGATGTAAAGGTATATGGAATTATCAGATATCAGATATCTGCCATCTGACTAAAGTTTTTCCCACGCCTTGATATAAACCTCGGTAAATCGGCTCATCCAGGAGTTGGCCGCTGAATAACGCCGAACAATCTGTTGTGGGTCAGCATTGGCATTGGCAAGTTTATCCCTCACTGAAAGGGAACGGGCTGTTTTTTCCTGGTAACTATATGTTTGGATATCATGCATGCCCTGAACATTCAGTAGCTTCAGATAACGCAAAGCTTCAACAGGATCATTTTGGTTCAGGTAATATTCCAGCGCTTGTATTGAAATGAACGGATTTGCCTTGGTTGCCACATAATCGTAGACCGAGGTAAGCGGTATCCCGAAATAATCAATTCGTTTTAAAGTATAATTTTTTTCATTGGCAGCCAGCAAATTCAGGCCTCTTGCATAATCCCCTGTCACCATCGCAATATTAACTTCATCTAAATTTTCCTGGTAATCTGCAGCATCCTTATACTTATTGAGTGAATCCTTCAATGCGGTGATGTTGGGACTGCAGTTTGACATTTTTTCTGCCTGAATTATAGCATGTTCGAGAATCCCGGCGCCCCTGTTGAAATTCTGTATTGCAAAACATCTTCCTGCCCTGATATTGAATAAAACCAGACTGTCTTCCAATGTCTCGCAGGAACGACCACTTATCCTTGACTGGTATAGTGCAATCGCTTTGAGTATATCCGGATCCTGAGCCAACCCTTTGCTTTTTGCCGTTTCAGAAGCAAGAGTGAGAAAGCTCCCCGCCGAATCAGGCTTGTTACTCCAAATGAATCGCTGTTCCTGTGAAATCCGGTCGAGCAGCCATTGCTTATACGACTGCTGATATAAGGAATCAGCCACAGGATCTGAAGGAACTGCATATGCTGCAGAAATTATTTCCGCCTGCTCAAACTGCATGATCGCCCTCGGGAACTGCCTCTGCCTGTAATAGGCCGATGCGAGTATATTAATCTTTTTAACCCTGATGAGGGCAATGACAGGAGCCAGTGAATCCAGATCCTGCCTCGCACCTGCTGCAGCGTATGTGCTGCTTAGCATCATGCCTGCCTTGTCGAAATACACCAGTGCGCTATCGGAAAGACCATGCACCAGTGCTTTCCTGCTTCTCTCTTTATAATCTCTGATAATACCAAGCCTTGCCTTCTCTTTTTTATCAAGAATGTCGGGAGCCAGCATTTCGAGCGCTTTTCCATAGAATGTCTGTTCATGGCTGTTCAAACATTCCAAGGCTTCGGTATAATTCCCCTTATCGAGAAGATCGCTGCAATGATCGAGTTGCCCGATAAAGATAGAACGGTATACTCTGCGGTATATGGAATCTGAAGTGATATAAGCCGGGTAAAGTTCCATGTATTTCTCAGCTTTCTGCAAGTATTCCATGGCAAAATTCACGCTACCACTTTCAAGGCTGCTTGAAGCGATGCCAGCATAGGAATTATAGATCCCATTCACTCCAACCGACATCATATCCTCCCAGCCATTATGGTTTGTCAGATACGGGTTTACCATAGCCATTTTGTGGGCATTCTCCATCAGAAGCACCGCATCTGAATATTTCTTCCCGGCTATCAATGCCTTTGCTTTTGTGCGGTAAGCATTCATCAGACTTTCAGAAGCCCATGAAAGCAAGGTGTCGGGCCTGGCATCAGGGAACATGCGGATGAGCACTGACTGTATAAAATCGCTGTCACTCCCGAAAACGCGGTCTGAATAAAACGCATTTAAGTAATCCTGATATATTTTGCCCTGAATATTATCCATCAGTGCGCCAAGCCTGATGTACCTCATCAGCCGTTCCATAAAATAAGATGCCAGACTATCGGCAGGCATGCAACCTTTCAGGGCCCCTGATTTTTCAAGTGTTTCAGCCAGGTTGAACAAACAAGTTCTTGATATTTTAAATAAAGCCAGATGTTTTTCAAGAAGATGCCCGGGATCATACCCTCCCTGTAACAGACTGTTCCCAAAATCCCTGTTTCTAGTGAGGTTCACCATCCTTACAAGTTCCGAGAGCCTGATGAAATTCAGAGGAATTCCCACAGGGTCTCTCATATCCCAGCCCCGGGTTTCAACCTCCAGGTTTTCGAGCATTGCCACAGAGGCATAATAATCATCGATGAGGCTTTTCCTTGCATAAAAACGCTGAAAGTCTGAATCAGAATAAATAAATCTGAAGTTCCTGGCAATCAATGTATCCACAGCAGTATCGATAGATAGCCGGGGCAATTTAAAAACAATGCTGGCGCTTCCTGCAGGTACTATACCTTCAAACTCCAGAATCGTACCGTTATCATTGTCAGGTTTAGTGGCATTTTTAAGTTCAAACCTGAACGACGAAGGCATTAGAACATCATCCATCGGAAATTTTCGGTACTGAAGATAGCCTGATAAGCTGAAATCAGAGAACCTGATCACGGCAAGCACAGATAAAAGATTCTCGGGCAACACTGAAATTTCTTCTCTGAAACCAATGGTAATATTGACAAATCGGGGCGGCTTAAGAAAATCCCTGGCCAGCTCCTCAAGGATGTCATTACCGTAATTAGTCTTCTGTTTGAAGTCGGCTTTATAGGGAAATCTCCATGACCTGAGGCCTGAAGAATACCTGTATTCTGACTGAGTAAAACCCGGGAACGCCAAATATATGATAAAACAAATTACGATAATTGATCTGTTAACACTCATCCTGGCGGTGGGGTTTGACAACAAAAGTATAAAATGAGAGCCGAATCGAACATTTTTTTATCAATAAACCAAATTATTCTTACTTTTGGTCATGAACAAACAAATCCATTCTTTATGATCAAGAAATACACCAGCCGCCTGCTATGGCTAATTGCAGCATTTGTCATCGTCATGAACCCCTCGTGTAAATCCAAAGATAAAGGTCAAACCGAGGCGCCCCGTTTTAAAGTCATGCAGTTAAAGGGAAGTACTGTCCCGATTTTCCTTGAAATGGTAGGCCAGGCCGAAGGTATTCCCACGATCGACATCCGTGCCAGGGTCGAGGGGTATCTCATGAATTGGTCGTTTCTGGAAGGTTCGATAGTAAACAAAGGCCAGCATCTTTTTGGCATCGAAAGGGATAAATACCAGAATAATCTCGATTATGCAATCGCCGACCTCGACAATAAAACAGCTGCCTGGGAATTGGCCAAGCTGAATGTCACCCGCTTAAAACCCCTTTTGTCAACCAGCGCCATCAGCCAGAATGATTATGATAAAGCTGTTACCACAGAAAAGCAGGACCGGGCTAGCGTGGCCAGCGCCAAAGCCCAACTGGATCAGGCAAAACTCAACCTTTCGTATACCGAAATGACTTCGCCGATCACGGGCTATATCGGTTCAGTCCAGGTTCGTCCGGGCAACCTCGTCGGAGCAGGTGAAAGCACACTGCTGGCTACAGTCTCTGCTGTTGACCCGATGTACGTGAACTTTCAGATGAACGAAACCGATTATCTCGCGATCATGCGCTGGGTCTCTGCCCACAAAGTAGTACTGAGCAAGAATGGCCCGATTAAAGCATACTTCACACTGGCTGATAAGAAGAGATATCCAATCCCGGGAGAAATCGATTTCATCGACAGGAATATCAATCCAACAACAGGTACTATCGCATTGAGAGCCAAAGTCTCCAACCCTGAACAGATCATCAAACCGGGGAACTATTGTCAGGTTCAGCTTGTAATGAGCGAAAAAGACAGCACCGTGGTTGTACCCCAGAGCGCTTTAAGCATCATCCAGGGGAAATACTTCGCATTCGAAGTCGGCACCGACAATAAAGTAAACCGGGTTCCGGTAAACATCGGCCGGAGCTTCGAAAATAAAATCGTAATTACTGCCGGGCTTAAACCGGGTTCCAGGATCATGCTTGAAGGATTCCAGAAATTCCAGGATGGAATGACTATTGAACCTGTCATCGTGAATGATACATTGACTGTTCCCGGACCGGGAGGGATGTAAATAAATGGTGAAATGGTGAAATGGTGAAATCAATCAATCAATCAATCAATCAATAATTCAATAATTCAATAATATGCTCCAGACCTTTATTACCCGACCGATCTTATCTTCGGTAATAGCGATCCTGATCACTCTGGTAGGGATATTGGCAATGTTCACACTGCCTATTTCCCAGTACCCCGATATCGTGCCTCCCACGGTGACTGTTAATGCTACGTATCCGGGTGCCAGTGCCGAAGTTGTGCAAAAGACGACTTCTGTACCTCTTGAAGAACAGATCAACGGAGTTGACAATATGATTTACATGCAGTCGCAGTGTGCCAACGACGGCTCCTGCCTGATCACGGTTTATTTCGAAGTCGGGACAAACCCCGACATGGCCACGGTAAACGTTCAGAACAGGGCGCAGCGTGCCTTCAATGTATTACCCCAGGAAGTCGTTAACAGCGGTGTTATTGTACAGAAAAAGAACCCGTCCATCCTAATGCTTTATACTCTGAGTTCAAACGACACCGCTTACGACACCAAATTTCTTGCCAACTACTGCAACATCAACATCGTGAACGTGTTGAAGCGAATAGAGGGTGTTGGCGATGTTCAGCTTTTCGGAGGAGATGATTATGCCATGCGTATCTGGCTCAACCCCGACCGCATGGCCGGGTTAAAGATTACTCCCCAGGACGTGGAAAAGGCTATCAAGGAACAGAACCTTGAATCTGCACCCGGGCAGGTCGGCAAGAACCCGGCTGCAATCGGGCAGGAAGTTAGTTACGTGATCAGGGTGAAAGGCCGGTTTACCACCACCAAAGAATTTGATAATATCATCGTCAGGTCAAATCCTGATGGCTCATTTGTAAGGATCAAAGATGTGGGCCGGTCTGAATTAGGACTGAAGACCTACGACAACTATTCGAGACTGAATGGGAAGACCGCCCCTGCCATTGCCATTTACCAGTCGCCCGGCTCCAACTCTCTGGCGGTAAAGAAAGCCTGCGATAAGACGATGGACCAGCTCTCCACTGAATTCCCAAAAGGCATCAGCTACCAGATAGCTCTGGATACCACTGCATTCGTTTCAGCTTCTATCGATGAAGTCATCAAGACCCTCATTGAAGCATTTATCCTGGTGTTTGTTGTAGTATTCATCTTTCTGCAGGACTGGCGCGCCACTCTCATCCCGGCAATCACTGTTCCTGTCTCTCTGATTGGGGCGCTCGCGGCTTTCACGTTTTTCAATTTCTCCATTAACCTATTAACATTATTCGCCCTTGTGCTCGCGATCGGGATCGTGGTCGACGATGCCATTGTGGTCCTGGAGGCGATCCAGGAGAAAATCGACAACGAGCATCTTTCGCCTCTCGATGCGGCCAGACAGACCATGAAAGAGATTACCGGCGCCATCATCACGATCACCCTGGTGCTTTGCGCTGTATTTATTCCGGTCACCTTCCTTTCAGGTACTACCGGTGTGATGTACCGGCAATTTGCCCTTACCCTCATCGCATCCATTCTGATATCGGCCGTTCTTGCATTGATTCTGAGTCCGGCGCTATGTGCCATAATCCTCCGCCCAACGGTCCGGAAAAAAGGCCTTATCGGAAAATTCTTTGACGGATTTAATACCGGGTTTGAGAAGACAGTGAACGGCTACACTTCTCTGGTGAGAAATTTTCTTCACCATACATACAGGCCTGTCCTCTTCCTGATTGTTGTTTCCGTTCTGATGGTGTTTATCATGAAAGCCCTGCCAACAGGGTTTATCCCCTCCGAAGACCAGGGGTATTTCTTTATTAACGCCTCATCTCCAAAGGCAGCATCTCTTGCGGTCACCGACAAGGTAATGCAACAGGTAGAAGGAATCCTGGCAAAGACCGAAGGCATCAAATATTACCTGATCGTGCCCGGGTACAGCATCCTCGACGGCTCGGTAAACACTACCAATGCCATGGCGTTCATCAACCTTCTCCCCTGGGATGAGCGATCAAAAACAGCCGATGAGATCATTGCCGAAGTACAGGCAAAAATGAAACTTATCCCCGGAGGAATCAGTATGGCGTTTAACCCTCCTCCAATCCCGGGCCTTGGAAAGACAGGCGGACTGGAATTCCAGCTTGAAGATAAAACAGGTTCGGGTTCAGCTAAACTGGCTGAAGTCACTGCTGCATTTGTTGCAGAAGCCAGTAAAAGGAAAGAGATCGCTTCGATCTTTACCTCCACGCGAAACGACGTCCCCCAGCTGTATATCGACCTGGATAATGATAAGGCCAAAAAGATGGGGGTTTCCATCAGTGATATATATGGTGCGTTGCAGGCTCTGTTCGGAAGTTATTACGTGAACAACTTCAACCTTTTCGGAAAGTCCTACCAGGTGATTGTACAGGCTGAAGCAACAAACAGGGCCAATCCGGAAGATATCTCCAAGGTTTATGTTAGAAACGATCAGGGGCAGATGGTACCTCTGGGAACTCTTATCAGCATTAAACGCGTCCAGGGTCCCGACATTGTTAAACGATTCAATCTGTTCAGTTCGTCGGATATGACAGCCGAACCTGCAGCAGGATATTCTACGGGCCAGGCCATTATAGCTGTAAAAGAATCGGCTGAAAAAACACTTCCTTATGGTTTTGGCTATGAATATTCGGGAACCACGAGAGAAGAACTTATCTCTGGAGGCCAGGCGCCATTCATCTTTGCCATGTGTTTCGTGTTTGTATACCTGCTTCTTTGTGCACAATACGAAAGCTGGCTTCTCCCCTTGCCTATTCTGCTGGCGCTCCCCATCGGTATTTTCGGCGCTTTTGGCCTGCAATGGATACGCGGTCTTCAGAACAATATTTTCGCCCAGATCGGGATCATCATGCTGATCGGCCTGGTTGCCAAAAACGCCATCCTTATCGTGGAATTCGCGAAGCAGAAACATGAGGAAGGATTGGAACTTCTTGAAGCTACCATAGCCGGGGCCAAACTCCGGTTCAGACCCATTCTGATGACTTCATTTGCATTTATCCTCGGGGTTGTACCTCTCGTAATCGCTTCCGGAGCAGGTGCCAACAGCCGTCATGCTCTTGGGACATCAGTGTTCGGTGGCATGTTACTGGCCACATGCTTCGGAGTGCTTGTGGTACCTACCTTATATGTCATTTTCCAGAGGATTGACACGAAGATGAAAAACAAAAAACCGCTTGCTACACCTGAAATTGCCGAAACAAAATAATGTTCAATCGTACTTAACTACCCGATATGATTTCAAAGAAATATATATTCCTTCTTTTCGCGGTGATCCTACTTGGAAGTTTCAACGGCTGTAAAATCGGACCTAACTATAAACGACCGCAAACAGACCTGGGAAAGCAATACAGATTCTCGAGCCAGACCGACACTCTGTCGTTTGCCGATACCGCCTGGACAAAGCTTTTCAGAGATACCGTACTGCACAATCTGATAAAAAAAGGTCTTAAATACAATTTCGATCTGAGGATAGCGTATTCCCGGATCAACGAAGCTTTGGCTCAGTTCAAGGCAGTAAGAGCCCAGCTCTTTCCGGCAATCAGCGCCGAGGGTTCTGCACTATACCAGAGCATGGAAACCGCTCCTTCAGGCACGATACAGTACAAAGATGTTTACGGTACGGCTAACCTCAGCTGGGAGCTTGACATCTGGGGTAAGCTCCGCCGCGCCAAAGAGTCGGCAAGGGCCCAGATGCTGTCGCAGGTAGCTTATCAACAGGCCGTATATATCAACCTCATCTCAAGTATAGCCCTCGGATATTACAACCTGATTGAATACCGCGATGAACTCACGATCACAAGGTATACTGTAAAAATTCGTGAAGATGCGCTGACCCTGGTAAAGGGAAAACTTATCGCAGGGACTGTTTCCGGACTCGTGGTTGCCCAGGCCGAAGCTGAACTGGCCACCGTGAGAGCCCAGGTGCCCTCTATGGAACAGGCAATTGGCATACAGGAAAATGCTATCAAGCTGCTCTTGGGTGAACTGCCTGGTGAAGTTAAAGGCGGGAGCCAGCTCATGGCCCAGATTGACACGACTATAATTCCCAAAGCAGGTATCCCTTCACGGCTAATCGTTCGCCGCCCCGACATCATCGAATCAGAACAGCAGCTGGTATCGGCTAACGCCGAGATAGGTGTTGCAAGAGGGAAGATGCTGCCATCAATAAGCATCAATGCCTCATTGGGCTTCTCCACCCTGGGCGCAGGCCTTATCGGATCGGCCGTGGGTGGTCTGGTAGCTCCTATCTTCGGATTTGGAAAACTCAGGGCTAATCTCCGTAAGGCCCAGGCCGTTAATGAACAAATGCTGATTAATTACCAGAAAACCATTTATAATGCAATCGGTGAAGTTTCCAACGGCATGCTTTCAGTCGATAAACAACACCAGATGGTTGTCCAGCAAAGAGCCCTTAATAATGCAGCCCAGACGGCCTTCGACTTGTCAAACCAACTCTGGAACGCCGGCTATGCAAGTTACCTCGACGTGATCGATGCCCAGAGACTTCTTTACCAGGCTCAGATTCAGCTTTCGCAGGCCCAGCTAAGCTCGCTGCAAAGCGTGGTGAACCTTTATCTCGCCCTCGGAGGTGGCTGGAAATAATTTCATAAGTGCGTAATATTGTAATCATGCGAAACATTCTTAAACACCAAAAAAACATTTTACTCACGGCGCTTCTGCTGCTGTTGCTTTCGGCCCCTCTCCTGGCCCAGAATAAGGCCGACAGCCTTACCGACCAGTTAAAGAATGAAATGTACAAAAAGCTTAAACATTTCACTTTCGGTTTCTATGTCGATGCATATTACAATGGAACCCTGAGAAGCAAAGGTGACACGTCAAATGTTGTTCCATTCTCGAGTAACTGCCCTGTACAGGATCAGATACGTCTAAATGTTGCTGCCTTAGAGATAAGCTATACAGCCGACAGGGTTAGAGGCAAACTCGCTATCCAGTTTGGAGATGCACCCAATCTGCTTGCCGCCCCGCAGGCCCAGTTTATTAAAAATCTGAGGCAGGCTAACTTCGGATGGCGTCTGTTTAAAAAACTCTGGCTCGATTTCGGGTATTTCCTGAACCCGATCGGGATAGAATCCTCCTGGCCTGTATTAAACTATCTTAGTACTGTCTCAGTCGGAGGCTATTTTGAACCGGGTAACTTGCTCGGAGTTAAACTTACATGGAACGCGTCTGATAAATTCTGGGGAGGATTAATGATTGGGAACCCATACTCCCTGGCCTATGGGAAAAATACTCATATGGCTGGGCTGTTGTTTGTTTATTACACACCTATCCCCCGCCTGACCCTGAATTATAATAACTTTTTTGGCAACCAGGCGCTGAATGATATTAGCGTTAATAATGATATCCTGTATAATAACCTGATTGTCCAGTACAATCCCGTCGACCCTCTGTTTTTTACCGGCCAGCTCGACTTTGCAGCTCAGACAAACAGCCAGATCGCTCCAGACACTACCAAGACCGCAACCATGTTTTCAGGCATGCTCGAAGCAAAATACGTATTCCTGAGCAAATATGCAGTTGCCGCGAGGTATGAATTCTTTAACGATCCCGACGGGTTCCTTTCATACCTCTATCATTACAATAATATCTATCGTGGTCTTATGACCCAGGGCTTCTCGGTCGGCTTCGAATACAAACCCATTAAAATAGGCTATATCAGGCTCGAATACAGACACCTGTTTGCTGCCCCGGGAAATAACGTCTTTTTGAGTTATACCAGCGACCAGATGCAGTCAATAATTTTTACAACTGGAGTAAGATTCTGACAATGATTACTTTATCGCGAAACGACATAGAACAAAGATATCGCAGAATTGCTGACGCAATTTATGAACATCGTTTCAAATCGGCCCTGGACGAATTTTCGCAATGGATACGGTTTTCAAGCAAGCAGGATTTCTTTTACCAGCTCGAGACTCTGAACGATAATTACAGAACCCTGCTCCGCTATGCTTTTGAAGGCTATAAAGACCCACAGCAGGAAACCATTCTCAAGAGTCTTTCTGCTTCCCTTCTGTCGCTGGCCGATGAATTGCTGCAAAGCATGAGGGAAGCAATGCTACCCTATTCTTACCATGAAAAACAAAACCTGCAGATTGAATTCGGGCAAGACCCTGAGAAAATCTCAGCTTTCATCGAAGACATGTTTCTTTACCGCGAGGTAGACAAGCTCATTAACACAACCGAAGAAGGGACCGGAGAAGGTCATAAAGCCATTCCCCCTCAGAAACTTGATGCTTTGTTTAAACTGATCTGGCTTACCGAGAAAACAGATGAACACCATCTAAGTCTGGCCAGAGCCATCAACCGGTCTGAAAGTATCGAATGGCATGAAAAATCTCTCGTTGTAAGCGCCTTGACTTTAAGTCTCCTGAACTACTTTGACCTGCAGAAATTCATGATGCTTATTGAATTTATCGAAGCCGGAGAAAAACAGGTCTGCCAGCGGGCGCTTGTAGGGCTGCTGCTTGGGCTGATAAAATATGACCGCCGCATTGCAAACCATCCTGAGCTTCTCGAAAAACTTCATTCCCTGATCAGTGACCCGGAGATCCTGAACAAAGCCGAAGTCGTTCTGCAGCAATACCTGATGGCACGGGAGACAGAGAAAATCACAAGGGAATTTGAAGAAGAAGTACTTCCCGATATGAAAAAGATGATGCCAAAAATAGAAGATAAGCTTCAGCTTGGCGATCAGATTGAGGAGACTGATATGGAAGGAAAAAACCCGGGTTGGAAAGGTATGGTTGATGAAGTTCCGGGTCTTTTTGAAAAAATTGAGAAATTTTCTAAAATGCAGATGGAAGGCGGAGATGTTTTTATGAGTACTTTCCAAATGCTCAAACGATTCGATTTTTTTAACCGGATGTCTAATTGGTTTATCCCTTTTTACAGGCATAATCCCGAAGCAGGAATGCTGTTTCCCGGTAACGAAGACATCAGCCGCAGACTACTCGACAGCCTCGAGCATGCTTTTTATATCTGCAACTCTGATAAATATTCCTTTGTTCTGAATTTTCAGGCAATCCCGGCTCAACAGCGTAATCTCATCGTCACTAATTTTGAAGCCGAACTGGCCCAGATGAAAGAAATGGCCTCAGAAGAACAGTTGCTTGATCAGTCACTCAGTGAAAACGCTATCATCATACAATACATACAGGACCTTTACCGCTTTTATAAAATTTTTCCGGGCAGGGGCGAATTCGAAGACATTTTCAGGAAAAAGATATCCTTTAGTGACCTTTATTTTTACAGAACTTTTTTTGAACAGGAGCGGTTCACACTCAAACTGGCAGAGTTTTATTTCGAGAAAGGCCATTACTTTGAAGCGATCGATCTGTACGAATTTCTTAACACGAAAGGCCAACCCTCGGGAGAATTCTATGAAAAAATAGCCTTTAGCTATCAGAAATCAGGCCGGTACAAAAAAGCCGTGGAATTCTATAAAAAAGCTGAACTTTTTGATACCGACCGTCTTTGGATCCTGAAGAAACTCGCGTGGTGCTATGTCCGTCTCAAGGATTATCAGAATGCTCTTGAATACTTCACCGAAGCCATTGAACTTCAACCCTCAGACCAGTCCCTGCAAACCCAGCTGGCTCAATGCCACCTTAATCTAAGGGACTATGAGAAAGCTTCTCATATCTATGCACAGCTATTGTTTTATTCCCCTGCTAATATTAAATATCTCCGGCCAGCGGCATACTGCGACTTTGTAACTGGGAAACTCGAACAGGCAGAATCGGGCTACAGTGAACTCCTGTCAAGTATGACCAAACCTTCGGCCTATGATTTCATGAATGCGGGCCATGTATATTTATGCAAGGGTGAACGACATCGGGCCCTTGAATTTTACACTAAAAGCCTTTCCTCTGCCGAATTAAGCGAAGCGGAATTCATGGTAGCATTTGATGAAGATGTTCCTCACTTGTTAAAATATGGCATATTGATGGCTGAAATACCACTGATCAAAGATTATTTGTCGTTTCAAACAGAAAGGACATAGAAGAACGTGAAGGATTTCTTGATTCGGCTTCACCGAATACTACTTCTCTCTTTCCCTTTCGTGATGATGGCATTCACTTTAAATCAGGTGCAGTCCCAAACTACTGTTTTTGTTACAGGCTCTGAGTTCCACTGGAGCCGGGGTGCGGTTTCCCCGGTAATTCAGAAAACAGTCATCAAACAACTTACCGGGAACAATTACCGTATCGCTGCCGACAGCAACACCGCCGACTTTATCCTTAGCATTAAATGCCACTCCTATTATAATGGAGAGACTCCATTCTTTTTCTTCGGATTGCTCGATGCTACCCTTGGAGTGTATGATGTGAAGAATGCCAGAATAGTCTATGCAAACGAGCTGAAGAGGATCAAAGGTGGCAGCACTACCGTAGAACTCGCCGACGATAAAGTATACGCCAACGCCTCCCGGATTATTGCCGATACTCTGACCCGGTTTATAAACATCCTCACCAAAGGGCAACATTCTGTGGTCTCAAAACAGTCCCCTGAAGTTGAATCCCGCTGTGATGCCGACAAAGACATCCCCGAGCTTCCTCAGAACCGGCAAAACACTTATGTGCTCATCGTTGCCAACGATGCATATAGCCCCATGCAAACGGCCCGATGCTTCACCGACTCCATCGATTATCATTCCCGCGACGCAAGGGTTTTCAGGGAATACGCCATCCGTACACTGGGAATACCTGAAAGAAATGTTCAGATTGTCTTCAATGCCAAATCCTTTGAAATGCGCAGGGAACTGATCAGGCTGGCCTCCTATTCCAGAGGAATTAATGGTAACGCGGAGCTGATTTTTTATTATGCCGGATATGGACTGATCGATGAAAAAACCCTTGAACCCTATATTCTGCCGGTTGATGTTGAAAACGACGACTCTAAATTCATTATCCGGATCAGCGACCTCTACAAGATGCTACAGGAAGATGTCTCTAAACGGATTACTATACTTCTTGAAAGCTCCTTTAGGTTTGATGCCCTGAAACATCAGCATGAAAAGAGTCCGATGCCAAAAATATCTTTGCGTTTTTCCAATGTACCAGCGAATGTGTTTTTTCTGGCAGCAGCCATGCCAGGTCAGAAAGCCTGGTCAGACCCTAAGGCTGCACATGGCTTATTTACCCTGGCCTTGCTTACAAAATTAAAAGAAACCAAAGGCAAAGCCGGCCCAAAAGAATTGTCTGACTTTATTATTCAAAACGTTCGAGCTACATCGCTTAAAATGAAACTGAAAGAGCAGATCCCGGTTTCCCTCATAGGGTCTGCCGTGAATTTGGTCGTGACTCTACCTGAATAATATTTTATCGGCATTGTTATTGAGAAGTGAGTAAAAATTTAATAATTTAGTTATGTCCAATACGGTTCTTTACTTTTTCAAGCTTCCATTTCTGATTCTGATATTATCCTTGTTTTGCTTTTCCTGCACAGGATCTTCTTCTGGTGTAAAACTTGAAAACCAGACTGCTGAAACTCATAATGACGATTCGATATACCTCCCTCAACCTGACATCGACACCTTAGTGGATGATCTTTCCTCGATTATCGCCGGGTATGTTCCAAATGTTTATAAAAACAAAAATATTGCCGGCAATGACCATATGCTGTATCAGAAACAGGTAGAAAAAGACTGGGCCATCGTGTTAAAGAATAAAATCGGTCCGATCACCTCCTGGAGGGAGAAAAATATCCAGGCTGAGGTGCAGGATACTGGTACTCTTTTCTACCCCTTTGCAGGCGCTGATTTCCTATACGCAAATACCTTTTTCCCAAATTGTAAGAATTATATCCTTGTCGGACTGGAACCAATTGGAAAATTTCTGCGCTGCGATACGCTGCCAAAGGGCGAAATGCTGGCTTACCTTGAAAAGATACGATCTTCACTATATTTCTCAAATAACCTGGGCTTTTTCCGTACAGAAAGTATGATGAAAGACCTCAACCAACCCACACTGGACGGGACCCTTCCACTCATCGCTTACTATGTAAAAAGAACACACCACCTCATTCGCAAGCTCACGTATTTTTCTTTGGATACAGCCGGACTTATGGTGAAATGCACAGCTCAACTGTCACCGGTAGGAGTTCGGATTGATTTCTGTGATTCTACACTTTTAATAAATCAATCGGTGTATTATATCTCGTTTGACCTTTCAGATAAGAACCTGAAAAAGCACCGGGAATTGCTCGCCTTTGTAAGGAGATTTGACCATTGCCAAACCTTCCTGAAAGCTGCCTCTTACCTCATGTTTAATCCCGGTTTTCAGACCATTCGGAATTTTCTCCTCGACCATGCTAATGTTATTCTGCAGGATGATTCCGGAATCCCTTATCGTTTTTTTAAAACTGCAAAATGGGATGTCCGGCTTTTTGGGAGCTATACCAAAACTATCGTCAGATTTGAAAATAAATTCCAACCCGATCTTTTGGAGGCTTATGAAAAACAGGAAAAACCAAAGCCTGTTCCTTTCCGTATAGGGTATAATGTACTATTTAACGAGACCAACCTGCTACTCTCGAAGCGGAAGGACTGACAAGAGTCTGATTGTTAATCCATGGTTTGAGTAGGGTTCGATGACAATTCAAGTATTTTCTGGAATTGTTCAGATGTCAGGTCATTAAAGAAAAAATAAATTGGATCAATGGCGATCCCGTTTTTATAAACCTCATAATGTAAATGTGGCCCGCTGGAATAGCCGGTACTTCCAACATAACCAATAATCTGCCCTCGCTGAATCCTTTGACCAGGCTTGACAAAAATACGTGAAAGGTGACCATAAAGAGTCTCATAGGAATACCCATGGTTTATTTTAATGCAATTACCATAACCACCACTATTGAAGCCTGCCTCAGTAATAACACCATTACCGGTTGCATAAACGGGGGTACCTGTTGCCGCATCGAAATCAATTCCTTTATGAAACCGTAAAGCCCTTGTAACAGAATTTCTACGAACTCCGAAACCTTCAGCGATTCTTCTCATTTCTTTCATGCTTACAGGTTGGATCGCCGGAATTGCAGAAAGCATCTTTTCTTTATTCTTAGCCAAATTGGTTATTTCATCAAAGGATTTTGATTGAACATATGTCATCCAAAGGATTTTATCCATTTTGTGCCTGGTTTGTATCAACAGATTCGAACTGGGATAACCTGCGAGAGATTCATCTTTATCATTACCACCAACATCAGATTGCCTTAATTGATCTGAAATTGGAGCAGTTTCAAAAATGATGCGATAAACATTATCATCCTTATACTGTAATTCTAAAAGCAATTTATTCAGGTCGCCAAGGTGATCATTAAGCATTTGATATTGAAATTTAATTTTATCTATCTCTCTCTTCTGCACCTTTTCTTTAGGAGAATCCAGATAATTGAATGAATAGATCAAAGCAGCAACACCGAAAACAAATCCAAGGGAGAGATGTGAAAACAATAATAGAAGTCGCTTCCAGATTGTAATTTGTACCCGGGTAAAGGTGAGCGATTTTTTATTAAATTTATACTTAACCTTGCTCATAAAGCTGGTAATTATAGCTTATTTACTGAAAAGTCATATGTACTGTTTCATTTTTTTCTGGTTAATTCGTAATTGTATATCAATTGACCGAGATTCATCATAAATGGAAATCCAACTGAAATATACTCATATGAACCAGTGTTCACAATCTGATTGTTGTTGACATAAATTACTGCCGATAAAAAAAATTCAACCTTGTTCGATGTATCTGAGAAATAGGCACAATCGCTAAGAAACCCGTATGACTGACCAACAATATTGTAAATCTTTAAATTCTTATCGGGCTTTTTGTTGCGATCGCTACCGTAAAACAAATAATTCGTCAAAGTTGGGAAAAAATCAGCACTGTCTTTAAACACCGCGATTCCTGATTCATCCGGAGTACAAGACATATTTGCAAGAATGAAGTTTCTTTCTTCCTCTTTAATTTGCATTTTCTTTCCATTTTGAAAAGGATCAGGAAAGACTAAATGAGTAAGCAACAGATGCATTTCATCTAAAGGGAAAAAGTTTTTCCTGGAGAAATCCTTCCCGTGATTGACCACTTTATTATATTTATTAATGGATTTTTTTCCAATAACCATATTCCTCAATGGGGGGCTATAGGAGGAAGTATTAATTGTCTGATTTTGAGTATAAATGACTTCGCCCTTGTTATAGAATCTGAAAGTCGGAGAGTATTTGCAGTCGGTTGAATCGCATTTCGAAAAAAGTTGAACAATTCTGCAATTCTGAAAACCAAGGTCAATTAATCTATCTTGTATATACTTTTGTCCAAGAAACTGAAATAATCGGTTGTAAGAATCATTATCACTAACAATAAGAGCTTTACGTATAAAATGACCGATTGTCGCAACTGAATCTATTGCGCTGGGATCGGATATTAAGGAAGCCTGGCAGTGATTCGAACTTTCAATTTCCAATCTGGTATTTCTATCTAAACATGGAACATTAATTAAGTCCAGTTTCTCCAAAGCCAGAATAGATAAGGGTAATTTTACCATGCTTGCAGGATCAAAGTATTCGCTGGAGTTATGGCGGAAATAAAAAGAATTGAAGCGTTTATTGCCATTCTTGGATCTGTCGATTTGTGAATAAATTATTTGAACCTTAAAATGGGCTGGATCCTTAAGTATCGCTGCGAATTTAGCAGGATATTTCTGCATAAGGTGAAGGAGAAGGTTTTTATCATCCGTCTTTCTTTGCTGAGAAAATACAGGATGAAGAGTGGTAAGGCAAAGTATCAGGATCGATTTAAGAAAAACATTATGCATGTAATCGTTTATTTATGTAATAAAAAACCAATCCCAATAAACATATTCCAATCCCCTCCAATGATTGTACCGGTTTATATATAAACCCGTATACTAAAAGCCAGAGATTTACGAGCAAAAAGAAAGCGGAAGTGTAGGGATGTCCAAACGTTTTATACGTTCTTTCTGCCAGAGGATGTTTTCTTCGCTCAACGAATACACCGAGAACAGTGAGGAAAGTAAACAGGTTAAGCGTGAAACCAATAAGAATAATAACGTTTTCAAATGTAGACGTTATAATAAACACAATAGCAATGATGCTCTGAAAGATGATAGCAATGCTGGGTGTGTCATTATATTTTTTTGAAAGCCACCTGAACGATTTATAATCTTCTCCAACGGCATTATAAACCCTTGGGCCAATGATAATCATTGAGCTCACAGATGAGATTAATAAAAATGAGATCACGAGTCCCATCACTGTGCCTGCATTAACACCCATGATTTTTTGAGCAAAAATATAGCCTATCTCTATTTGTCCCGATAATTCCGGAATAGGCACTGAATAAAGAAAGACAAATGAAAGCGAAATATAAAGGAAGGTCACGAATGCGGTTCCGGCAATCAGGCTAAGAGGAATATTTTTCTTTGGGTTTTTTATCTCGCTTGTAATATAGGCAGCAGCATTCCATCCGGAATAAGAATATGTAACAAAAAACATGGAAATTGCAAAAGAAGGGCTGATCATTTCTTTCACTGCCTTTAAATCAGGAGCAAACGAAAGTCCTGAATGGCCGCCGTAAAACAATCCAAAAAGAATTAAAGTAAGGATGAAAACAATTTTAATGATTGTCATTACATTTTGAAACATTGCCCCGGCTTGTTTATTAAACGAATGCAGTAATGATAAGCCAATTATCAGAATTATAGCAAGGATCACGGAAGGACTAAGGTGATCAATCGGAGAAGGAAGCATAGACTCTATTCTGACTGAACTTGAAAAATATTTTCCAAAAGCAATTGCAGCAGCAGCAATCGGAGCAGCGAAACCGACAGTAATAGATATCCAGCCAGCTAAAAATCCTAAAGCCGGATGATAGATTTTTGACAAGAAATTATATTCTCCTCCGGAACGAGGAAAAAGATTCCCAAGCTCAGAATATGCGAAAGCGCCGCAAATAGAGATCAATCCACCAAGCAGCCAAAGCATCAGCAAAGTAAATCCTGAAGTGATACCCATCACCTGAAACCCGAGGCTCGTAAAGACACCTGTTCCAACCATATTTGCAACAACAATTGAAATGGTAGTAAACCGGCTGAATTGTCTTTTCATCTTGTGGTTTTAAATAGCATTGTGAATTACTGTACTGAACTTTTAGAAAAATATTTTACTTTAAGTTTTAATGCCACATTAACAAGGGCTATAAGCACAGGCACTTCAACCAGGGGTCCTATTACAGCTGCAAAAGCTTCTCCTGAGTTAATCCCAAACACTGCAATAGCAACGGCAATGGCCAACTCGAAATTGTTGCTTGCTGCCGTGAATGACAAGGTAGCTGCCTGCTCGTAGGTCGCCCCTACCCTCTTGCTCATATAGAAAGAGACGAAGAACATAATGATAAAATAAATAGTCAATGGGATCGCAATGCGGATGACATCCAGGGGAATTCTCACAATATATTCACCTTTGAGCGAAAACATGACCAAAATGGTGAACAGAAGGGCGATCAGTGTGAGCGGACTGATCTTCGGAATGAATTTCGTGTGATACCACTCCTTGCTTTTTATCCTGATCAGGATAAAGCGGGTTAAAAAACCAGCCAGGAATGGTATTCCAAGATAAATGAACACACTTTCGGCAATTTGTTTAATGGTTATAGCTGCAACGGCACTGTTTGTCGGCAAACCAAACCATGCAGGGAAGACTGCGATGAACAGATAAGCATAAACAGAAAACAGCAGTACCTGGAAAATCGAGTTGAAAGCAACCAATCCGGCACAGTATTCATTATCTCCTTTGGCCAGCTCATTCCAAACAATGACCATGGCTATGCAACGGGCCAGTCCGATCAGTATTAGTCCGTACATATAATCGATGTTGAACTGCAGGAAGATAATGGCCAGAAAAAACATGAGTAAAGGGCCGATCAGCCAGTTCTGAACCAGGGAAAGACCCAGGATCTTTGTGTTTTTAAAAACATCGGCTAACTCTTCATATTTGACCTTGGCAAGGGGCGGATACATCATCACAATGAGGCCGATAGCTATTGGAATATTTGTTGTACCTGATGACATCGAGTTCCAGAAGCCGGCAATTCCCGGGAAAAGCCATCCCCAGAAAACGCCAATGGCCATGGCTGAAAATATCCACAACGTGAGATAGCGGTCCAAAAACTTTAGTCTTGTCTTCATTTTTATTGGTTTAGATTCCTGACTTCTTCTGTGTTTTATTTTTATCAGCAACAATTACTTCCCTCGCCGCAATCGCATGTTGGCTCTGTACCACGCAGCAACCCATTGATGATACCAGCGGCGCAACCAACACCGGATTTTACGGTAATGGCTCCTTCACTGCAATTTTTCGCACAAGCGCCGCATTCCATGCAGAAATCCCTGTGCAGTATGACTGCTTTTTTAGCTTCAATTCCAAAAACATCGTGCGGGCATACTACCATGCACATCCTACATCCATTGCACTTTGCTGCATCCAGCTCAAGTGTAACGACATCGGTAAGGTAAACAAATCCGTTCATATTATAAAAATCTTGCTATTATCCAACCAATAATGCCCAGGGCTGCCATCGCGATCTGCACCGGCAAGGCAGTCTTCATCTCTTTCTGTACGCCCGATAGTGATGTAAATGTTGAAGATCCGGTGAAATTCATAGCCATAAATGAGGAAAGACCACCCATCATTAAAAACCAGGAAATATTCTCAACCAGAGTCCGGCCCAAAGTACCGGCAAACAAAAGCAGGATTGCCACTAACCATACGGTAACAAGTCCTTTGGCCGAAAATCTGCGAAAAGGAATCCAGGGAAGTATGGCCGGTGTAAGTACGCAACCTGCCAAATAACCTGAAAACAGGTTGACCGCGGTCCTCCCTGCATTTTCAAACACAAGATCGAGGGAATACCCGGAACGATTCAGGCCCGAAAGGATAATAAACACCATTGGGACTATCAGCAGGTAATATTTGCCGTAAAACAGATCTACCGGAATCAATTTGAGCCGTTCCACGAATGGAAAGGTAATTTTACGCATATCATCGGTAGCTTTTAGACCGGCATTGAGAAAAGCCCGGATGTCTTCCGCCAGAACAGGTCCATAGATTACTGTAAACCCGGTCATTTTTTTCACATCATGAGCGGCCACACCGGCAGCGCTCAACTGGGGCAAAATTATTTTACGGTGGTCAACGAGCTGGTCGAGATGATGAATCCTTATTCGTCTTACCACTTCCTTGGTGCCGAAAGTCCCTTTGCCAGCGGCGCACCATACATTAATGCCTTTGGTTTCGATGACCAGTATCCATCCGTCAATACCTTTGAGCGCCCGCCTGAGGTGGTCAAAGCTAAGCTTGTAATTTCCGGTCACGAAAACAAGAGAATCACGACCGGGATTACCCACGGCGTAAATACCGGGCGTTACGCGATATTTGAAACGCCCAAGGTACCAACGCACTTTTACTGCGCCCCAACGGTCATAAAAATCCCATCGGGTTGCTACATGCGGTATTGCACCAATCTGCGTCATAAACTCTTTTATTGCTGCATTTCCGGTTTGATCGTTTCATTATAAAACGACAGAAAGCCTGCTTTGATTTCATCTCGCACCCTGCGGTAAACCGGCAGCACTTCTTCCGCAGTACCAACCGCATCGGCAGGGTCATCGAAACCAATATGCCAACGGTTTTTCACCTTTCCGGTAAAGGCAGGGCAGGATTCCCTGGCTCCGCCGCAGACCGTAATCACATAGTCGAAAGGCTCGGAAAGAAAAAGATCAACACTCCTGGGTTTATTCTGTGAAATATCTATCCCTGCTTCTTTCATCACTTCAACAGCATTTGGATTAGCCTGGGGAGCCGGATGGGTTCCGGCTGAAAAAACTACCAACCGGGGGTCAAAGGATTTCATAAATCCCTCGGCCATCTGGCTGCGGCATGAGTTACCGGTGCATAAAATCAGTATTTTCATAAAACGGGTTTATTCACATTTATTTTCATTAACGATTTCCTTAAAGAAAGCATTAGCCGTTTTTCCCAGTTCTGTAATTTTTTCGGGGTTTAGGCAATAATTCACCCTGGCACCATCGACAGTCCCCTGTATCAAGCCGGCCTTTTTTAACTCTGCAAGGTGCTGGTTGACTGTAGTGCGACTCAATGGCAGTTCGTCGGAGATATCCCCAGTAATACAAACCTTTGTTTCTGCCAGATACTGCAGTATTGCAAGCCGGGCCGGATGTGACAATACCTTGAACAAGACCGCTGCAGTACTTAATTTATGATCAAACAGATCAGTTTTAGCGAAGGCCATTTTGATTTACGATTTACGATTTACCAATTACGATTTACGATTTACCAATTACGATTTTCCCTTCATTCAGGTGTAATTTCATTGTTCCATATCCTGCTGCCACAGGGCTATGCGTCACCATGATGATAGTGATTTTATTCTCCTGATTAATCTTTTTCAGGAATTCCAATATCTCCAAAGATAAAGCAGGATCGAGGTTTCCTGTTGGCTCATCAGCCATGATGAGCCTGGGCTTATGAACGATTGACCTGGCGATGGCCACCCGTTGCTGCTGACCGGCAGATAATTCGCGCGGCAAATGTTCCATCCTGTCCGACAAACCGATATAATCAAGGATTTCTGCGGCACGCTTTACTTGTTCCTTCCCTGAAATTTTTTCGAGCATCAAGGGGACCATCACGTTCTGGATTGTTGTAAGATAAGGGATCAGGGCAAAACTCTGAAGAATGTAGCCAACCGATTTTTTACGAATATCAGTCAGTTTACGGTCGCTGATATTATCGATTCTATGGCCCTCGAAAATAATGTTTCCTGATGTAAGCCTGATGAGCCCAAAAAGAGAGAGGAGCAACGTACTTTTCCCTGATCCCGACGGCCCCGTTACGGTTACAAAATCTCCATTATTCACGGTGAATGAAACATGATCAAGAGCATTTATTATACCCCGGTCATGCTGATATTGTTTTAAGATATTCTCTCCTTGTAAAATCATGGGCTAATCCTCCTGAAGGTTTGAATGGGGGTCAAATTTAGCGGCAAGGTAAGTCGGCACGAGTGAACCTGCCAAAGAAATAGCCACAGATAAAAGGATAGACCATAAAAGGTATATATACACAGGTTTTACAATGATTCCCGCAAGATATGGGCCTAAAATAACTCCGGCTAATGTACCCAGAAGAAATCCAAGAATTCCTCCTGCTATGCCAAGAATTAAAGCCTTTAACAAAAACATTTTATATATGGTTCGTCGCTCTGCTCCCATCATTCTGAGGATTCCAATTTCACGCTTACGCTCATTGACATTAGCCCATATGAAATTACCGATTGAGATTCCACCTACAAAAAAAATAATGATAAGCATGACCAGGGTCACTTTTTTCATCAGCTGGTTGGTCTCGATCTGGGTAGAAACAATCTGACCAATGGTTGTGACCCTTGTATCGGGAAGTATGTTGCGCAGCTTACTAAGCAGTCCATCAGAAATAGCATTACAGCAGCCCATGATCTCAATGGCAGAAACCTGGTTCTCGATTCCCAGAAGCCGCTGTACATCCTTCAGATTGGCAAAAATGCGGTCATCATCAACAGTACCGGTTTCAGAAAGAATTTTAACAACGTTGAATTCCTTTCCCAGGATGCTGATCGGCTTTTTGGCAGAAAGGTTTAAACGCTTTGCAACCTGGGAACCGGCTATACAATCGTTGCTGTTCAGAGTATCAATTGCCTTGCGTTTCAGCTTTTCATCCTCCATTCCATGAGATTGATTCGCTGTTTGGCCTGGGGCACATGCCGCTTTAATTTCAATGCCTGTCAACCCTGATGACTGCCATAATGGTTTGGAGGCGATTTCGCTTTTTGGAAGAATTCCCGTGAGGACAACAGATTGCTCACCGACTTTGACTCTGCGGGTGAGTTTTGGCGACATATTATCGACCCCGGAGATCGTAGAAGTAAGAATGCGTTCCACGTAATCCATCGGCAGGGTTGGTGCATCAATATCGGAAGTATAATAATCATCAATGCTGGCGCCTTGCGGCAACACAAGGATATTAGCGCCGAGGTTATCAAGATTTCTCGCAACATTCTGCTCAGAAACTACAGAAACACTCTGGATGGCAACAATCACGGCAATCCCCAGTGTAATAGCCAACAATCCGGTTATCAACTGTGATTTCCTTTTCCACAGTTCAATCAAAACGAGTTTTGAAATAGTCATGGATGATGGCTTATTTACAAGCGCCTGCTTTTGCGCCACCCGGACAACAACTGCTTGCCGGCGCTTTTTTTGCTGAACTTACAAGGGTGTTCACATCCGTAAGCCCATTATGTGTTCCCGTAACCTGCCCGGCCGAATTTATCACGTACGTAACAGGTTCTTTAGCATTTAGATCACACTTCAGTGTTTGCAGTAATTTCGTCTCCTTATTATCGTCCAATACTACCTTTACAACTACACTCTTATTTTCCATTTTACCACAAGCGGCAGCACAATTATCCATAATATTTTTTTGCGTAGTCATTGACTCTTTGTAAACGACAACATAAACAGACTTACCATCAGACAGGGCTTTGATCAATTCCGACGTTTTAGGCGTTGGGATCAAGTCGATCAACTTTGGGGATGTTGCATCTTTCAAAGGAAGTCCGCCAGAAGGCGTCCCATTTTTATCCAAAACCAAAATAAGGGGCGAAGGAGCCCCGGCCAAACGGTACTTTGAGACCACTGTATTATTTGCTGCATCCGCGGTATTCAATTTCACAACCACTGAAGAGGCTTTCAAGTTTTTTTTGGCGTCATTGGCTATTGAGAATGCCTTTTCAGCATCTGCTCCATCTGTATTATAAGTGACAAGAAAGACAGCTTTACATGACTTGTTAGCTTTCTCGATTTCTACACCAGCTTGCGCATTTACCCTTATCAATCCTGTAATCATAAGCCACAGGATCAGGATCATTTGAATCTTTTTCATAGTTTTTGACACTTTAATATGACGCAAATATACGTTATATTCCATAACAACGTAAAAATACGTCATGATTTTTGCTTGTTCGTGATGCAGTTTCCCAAGAAGATGTAGTTTGGATACCATTTAAAGATCGTGTTTTGGTTGATATCCAGCTCCACTTACTCAAATCCACGGTGCTTTCAATAATTCTTTCCTGCTCATCCGGCAACTGGTAAAAGAAGTCGTTTCCCGTTAGCTTCTCCACGCTGTCGATAGTAACCGCATAACGTTGTAATGCTTCCTTAGATCCCTCGTTGGGCATAATAAACGCGATGCCCTTGATGTCAGGCTCTGTGTAATCCAGAATTACCTTGTAAAAGTATGCAGGAACTGTTATCCTGTTATCACCAATTGTTGGAAGTCCTTTTGTTAAAATCGTCCCTGTGACCACATAAACCGCTTTGTCGTCGATTGCCCATTGCCTGACCTGTGCTTCAAGTTTTGACCATATGCCCCGGTTGAAACCTGGATTCTGGGGAGCCATGTTTGAGAGGTAGAAAGATTCGGCCATCGTCTGATAGGAGAAGCACATATCAGCTGATGGGGCCAGATGGCCCCGATCATAGCCTGACCCTTTGTAATCGGCATTCGAAGCGGTACCTGATGAAAGAAGAGGGTCGGGAATAAATTTGTCATTGCGTTTAACCACCGAAACGGTTTCTTCGGCCGTGAGTTCGTATGCAACCCAGTTTGCAACGTGATAGTTTTGGTTGTATGAAAGGGTATAGCCGGTATGGTAGATGACATCGTCGGATGACCTGATTTCTGGCAATTCCAATCCCGATATCGGAACAGGAGAGATTCTTATATTTTCATCGGTAGCGGGTTTCCAGGTTCCATCGGGATAAATAAAAATCTTCTTCCCGTCGGCGGTAGTGGCTTCCTGCTGGGCGAAAGAAAATCCGCCGCCAAGTATTAAGAATGAAATCACAAACCAGAATCTGCTCATCAGGTTGTTGTCATGAATCATCCTGCAAATTAGCACAAATAACTATATTCTCATCCTTTAGCGATATTGAAAAAACAATTTGCGACAATCGATATAAAAAAAAAACGCCGTTCCGGCAGGCATCCTTTACAACGCTGGAGCATTCAACTACATTGGCAGCTACGGTATCTGGTGGAGTTCTTCCGAGACCAATATAAGCAGTGCCTGGGACCGGGGCCTGCTCTTCGATAGCGGCGCTGTAGGCAGAGAGGTCGACGTTAAGGGTAACGGACTTTCTGTGCGTTGCCTGCGGAATTGACGTACACCCACGTTCATTTGAAGGACAGGGAGGCGGACCCCGAAAAGAAAGCTAAGAGATACCTGAAACAGTATTTAAGGATGCAACTATCAATATATACGGGGCTGTTGCGAAGAAATCGGGTGCAATCTGCTGTGAGCGGTAAATGGGACTCGAACCCACGACCCCCAGCTTGGGAAGCTAGTGCTCTACCAACTGAGCTATTACCGCAATTTGGTTGCGCAAAAATAAGAAAAATCACTGTTGAACCCTCTATAAGGCATGAAATTGTTAAAAAATCATAATTCAGTTGATTTCACACTTTTTATAGAGTATATTTACCCTTTCAATACCCTAACTATGTTAGCTCAGACAAAAAAAATGTCACTTTCCTGGATCCGTAAAAAAGCTTCCAGAAGCTGGGTGATTGTAGCAAACCCTGAATATAACAGCGTCAATGGTAATCTAGAAAGAGGCGACCTTGTTTATTACAGCAAAGACAAGCTTGATGTGCACAAATTCATCATCGATGAAATTCCTTCAGGCCTTACGCATTATTCTATTTTCTATACCGGCAAGCTGAGAAGCAACAACTAAGGATTCATTGCCACCGCTTATTCAAATCTCTTATCTTTGGCATCAGAGAATTAGAGGGAATTTATGGATAAGTCTGTTGCCGACCGCCTGGTTGATGAGACCATGGAAAAAGCTGTGATAGCCAGTCATCTTTTTGCCAGACTTGATCAGGAACACGTAAACCGGATTGTAAGGGCTGTATATGCTGCCGGTTTCAGCCATAGAAAGAAGCTTGCCGAAATGGCTTATGAGGAAACCGGCATCGGAAACATCCATGATAAAACGATTAAAAACATCATCGCAACCCGCTTCGTTTACCGCGATATCAGGGATCAGAAAACTGCAGGCATCATCTCCGAAAACAGTAAAACGGGAATTGTAGAGATCGCCAAACCCATGGGGCCGATCTTTGCTGTTACACCAATCACTAATCCTACATCAACCGCTCTGTTTAAAATCCTTATTGCGCTCAAGACCAGAAACCCCCTGGTGATATACCCCCATGGTGCAGCCCGAAAATGCACTATCGAAGCGGCCAGAATATGTTATGAAGCTGCAATTGCCGAAGGAGCCCCTGCAAACTGTATCCAATGGATTCCTAAAGCCAGCCGCGATCAGGTCCTTGGGTTTATGAGCCATCATTCAACGGCCATGGTCATGGCTACCGGATCGGTAAGCCTGGTGCGTGCTGCCTATAGCTCAGGAACCCCGGCAATAGGTGTCGGCCCGGGAAATGTACCTGTTTATATCGGAAAAAGCGCTGATGTCAATTTCGCTGTCGACCAGATACTGCTTTCAAAATTATTTGACAACGGAACTATATGTGCAAGTGAACAGGCCGTAATCGCTTCACGGTATAATGCGGATGAAGTTGTACGTGTATTCAAAAAAAAAGGAGCATATTTCCTCAATGCTGAAGAAACAGAGAAAGTCGGAAATGTCTGCATTAACAAGCATACCCGTTCGATGAATGCCGAAATTATCGGAAAACCAGCCACGTTTATTGCACAGCTTGCCGGTATTAAAGTCCCGCGAAAAACCAACCTGCTTATAGCTTCCATGGCCCCGGAACAGGTGGGTATCAAATGGCCTCTCTCTCTTGAGATCCTCGCTCCCGTGCTTGCTTTTTACCGCGTAGCTAATTTCGAGGAGGGGATCATAATGTGTAAAAAAATCAATGAACACGGGGGCCTGGGGCATACGGTGAGTATTTTCTCAAACGACCAGGAGAAAATAAGTTATTTCGCCCAGACACTGAACGCGGGCCGTATCGTTGTAAACACCCCCTCTTCTCAGGGCGCGTTGGGAGGACTTTACAACTCCCTGGTTCCTTCAATGGTGCTTGCCTGCGGTTCCGGAGGCAAAAACTTCACCACCGATAACATAAGCACACGGCATTTGTTAAACATCCAGCGCATCGCTTACCGTAAAGTCAACTTCTGTGCCGAGCATCAACTGGCTGAAGCTTTCTGCTGCAACGACAAACTTTCGGTGGATGAGATTGAACGACTTTGCTCCGAACATCGTCCGCCTGAAAAATAGCCTGACTTTGTTTCTCCGCGTAATTTGTTTTTATACCTTTACATCAGCTAATAATCCTCTCAAGTCTACAAGAATATGGAATTTACCAGGCTGTTTGAGAATCTGCCGGGAATCGTTTACAGATGTCGGAACAACTCCAGCTGGACCATGGAGTTCATAAGCGATGGATGCATGGAATTGACTGGTTACCAGGTAAGCGACCTTCTCGATAATATTACTCTCTCGTACAATGATCTCATTCTTACGGAAGACCAGAAGATGGTATGGGAAACCGTTAAAAAGTGCGTTGAATCAAAGCGGTTTTTCACCATGGAATACCGTATCAAAACAGCCAATGGAAAGATCAAATGGGTATTTGAAAAAGGCCGGGCCGTGTATAATAACGATGGAGCCGTATCACACCTTGAGGGATTTATCAATGACATCACCGAAAGAAAACAATCGGAACAACTTCAGCATCTGTTGTTCGAAATCACTAAAGCCACGCTAACCGCCTCTTCGTCAGTTGACATATATTCAATTCTTTATCATGAATTAAGCCTTATTATTGACATTGAGAATTTTTATATTGCTTTATATAACGAAGATTCAAACACAATTTCCCTCCCCTACCAGATTGATGATAAAGACAGGTTCTCTTCCCTTCCAGCCGACAAAAGCCTTACCGGTTATGTGATCAGGACAAAAACGCCTCTGCTTGTAAAAGAGGACGAGATTGATGCGCTCACAATCAAAGGAGAAATCGAAACCATCGGCACACCTGCCAGGGTATGGCTCGGGGTCCCTCTCATCACGAATGATAAGGTATTTGGGGTTATTGCTGTTCAAAGTTATATTGATCCTGAACAATACTCTCTGAAAGACCTTGAACTGTTGAATATTATAGCCGGACAAATCGCAACAGTGATTTCTCGCCGGGCAGCAGATGACGAAGCGGCAAAGCAAAGAGCCTATCTTGAACAACTCTTTGAAGCCAGCGTGGAGGCGATCGCTATGATAGGAAATGACGGGGCGGTGCTCACTGTAAATTCAGAATTCACACGCTTGTTTGGATATGCCCCTTCGGAAATCATTGGCTCCAATATTGATCAGAAAATCACAAATCTGGAGATCATGGACGAAGCGCTTTCGTTAACGCGCCATGCAATGACCGGAAGCATCTCGGAAATGGAAACCCGACGCACGAATAAAGATGGCCGCCTCATTGAAGTATCTGTGATTGTTACTCCCATCAGGCTAAAAGGAGAAATCGTGGGTGCTTATGAAATCTACCGCGACATCACCGAGAGGAAAAAGACTGAAAGCAACCTGATCAATGCTAAACAAAAAGCCGAGGAATCTGATCTTCTGAAATCGGCATTTCTTTCAAACATGTCGCATGAGATCAGAACTCCAATGAATGCCATCATCGGGTTCTCAACACTGCTTTCCGATCCTTCAGTAAGTGAAGAAGAACGCTGGGAGTTTGTAAAGATTATCAAGGAAAGAGGCAGCGACCTGATGAGAATCATGGACGATATTATCGACATTGCAAAGATCGAAGCCGGCCAGGTGAAAATAGAAATCAGAGAATGCAAGGTGAATGCCCTTCTTTCCTCAATCTATGCCACCATGAGCGAAGTCAGGAAAAAACTTCTCAAAACCCATATCGACATGAGGCTTAAGCCCTTTTCGAATAACAATGAATTCACTATCATGACCGATGGCAACAGGTTACGGCAGGTCCTGATAAATATCATTGACAATTCCTTTAAATTCACCGACCAGGGCTTCGTGGAATTCGGATATATTTTTAAAACAGATGAGAAGCTTGGGCCTTTGATCGAGTTTTTTGTAAAGGATACCGGAATCGGAATCCCCAAAGACAAACAACAGCTTGTTTTTGAGAGGTTCAGGCAAATCGATGATTCCAGTACCAGAAAATACGGGGGCACTGGGCTTGGCCTTACTATCTGCAAAAACCTCACGACCCTTCTGAACGGAAATATCACCATTGGATCTGAACCGGGCCAGGGCACAACATTTTTCATCACGTTGCCCCTGACTTCACTTCCTGATAACGATGCTGTAAAACCTGCTCCACGACAAATGCCTGAATATTCGGGACTGTTAAGCGACAAAGTATTACTGGTGGTTGAGGATGAAGAATCGAACTATTTCCTTCTTGAAAGAATCTTAAAACGAACCGACGCCAGTATTCTGTGGGCTAAAAACGGACTGGATGCCATCAGGATGACTGAAGCGGGAACTATCGACATTATCCTGATGGACATCCGAATGCCGGTGATGGATGGCTACGAGGCAACTGAATCAATCAGGAAATTCAATAAGACCATTCCTATTATTGCCCAAACGGCCTATGCCCTCAAGGGCGAAAGAGAAAGAAGCTTAGCGGCCGGATGCGACGCCTACATCTCCAAACCGATAGACCCCAAGGAACTTCTTGAAACAATTATCAGGTTCATCAAACCAAACAGATAATATGAAGCCCCCAACAGGGAAAAGGTTTAGTATCAGAGAGCGATTAATTAGCTTTCGCTTTGCATTCAAAGGGATAGCAACAGCTATCCGTACCCAACACAACTTCCGGATCCATATCGCCATCCTTGCCCTTGTTATCACCTCAGGCTTTGTCTTCGGCATTAGCCCCACCGAATGGTGTATCGTGCTTCTGGCCTCTGCACTTGTGTTAGGCCTTGAAATGATCAACACCGCTTTGGAATTTGTGGTCGACATGATATCCCCCGAATATCATGAAAAGGCTGGTGCAATCAAGGACATCTCAGCGGCTTCAGTGCTCATTGCCGCTTTAGTGGCAGCAACCTGCGGAATTATCATATTTAGTAAATATATACTTGAATCTTTTAGTCTATGAAAAAATCATTCTTTCTGCTGCTTATCCTGGCATTATTTGCCGGCTGGTCCTGTAAAAGAGAAAAACAGGCAACTGAAGAAAAAGCCCCGCTCATTTTGAAGAACGCCATCAAAGTGCAGGGCGACCTGATGACACCTGAAGTCCTGTGGGCCTTTGGAAGAATATCTGAACCTGCCGTCTCTCCCGATAAAAAGCAAATATTATATGGAGTGTCATGGTACAACGTTGAACAGAACAAAGGTAACCGCGAACTATTCGTGATGGATGCCGATGGACAAAACGGCAGGCAGATAACCCACACTCCCTTCAGCGAAAACCAGGCTGAATGGTCTGCCGATGGAAAGAAAATCCATTACCTCAGCGCTGAAAGCGGCTCAATGCAAGTCTGGGAAATGACTCCAGGGGGAGATACCAGACTTCAGCTGACCGATATTCCCGACGGCATAAGCGGATACCGCTTTTCACCCGACGAAAAAAAAATACTTTACTCTGCGGATGTCGCTGCCGATAAACCAATGCAGGATCTATACAAGGACCTGCCCAAGGCGACCGGAAAAATCTATAATGACTATATGTACAGGCATTGGGATACCTGGGTTGAATCATACAGCCATGTGTTTTTTGCTGATGTCTCGAAAGAGATGATCAAAACCGGTACCGATATCCTCAAAGGAGAACCCTTTGAATGTCCGCTTGCACCCTTTGGCGGCATGGAACAGATTACCTGGAGCCCCGACAGTAAAACCATCGCGTACACCTGCCGTAAGAAGAAGGGACTGGCTTATACTCTCTCTACTAACTCCGATATTTTTCTGTATCAGATTGAAAACGGAACGACCACTAACCTCACCGAAGGCATGATGGGTTATGATATTGCCCCCCTGTATTCCCCCGACGGTTCAAAAATCGCCTGGCAAAGCATGGAACGAGATGGTTATGAATCAGATAAAAACCGTCTGTTCATATATGATTTCAGCAGCAAGATAAAGACCGATTATTCCAGCAATTTCGACCAGAGTTCCGAAGGACTGGCTTGGAGCGACGACAGCAAATCGGTGTACTTCATCAGCGATTTTCATGCCACTGACGAGATTTACCAGCTTAATATAGCCGATGGAAAAATCAGGAAGATCACAGAAGGTATTCATAACTATACCGGGGTAATCCCTGCCGGCGACAAGCTCATCGCTACCAGGGTCTCGATGTCCTCTCCCGCGGAAATATTTTCAATAGACCCAGCTACCGGCAAAGACACTCAGCTGAGTTTCGAAAACAAAGAAATACTTGACCAGCTTGCTCTGGGTAAAGTCACACAACGATGGATCAAAACGACCGACAACAAGATGATGCACACCTGGATAATCTACCCTCCTCATTTTGATTCCACCAAGGTTTATCCCACTCTTTTGTATTGTGAAGGCGGACCTCAGAGTACGGTTAGCCAGTTTTGGTCGTACCGCTGGAATTTTCAGATGATGGCTGCCAACGGATACATCATTGTAGCTCCCAACCGCCGCGGACTTCCCGGTTTCGGGAAGGAATGGAACGAACAGATCAGCGGTGATTATGGCGGACAGAACATGAAGGACTATCTCAGCGCTATCGATGCGATGTGCAAGGAAAAATATGTTAATAAAGACAAACTGGGTAGTGTGGGAGCCAGTTACGGAGGATTTTCGGTGTACTGGCTTGCAGGGAACCATAACAAACGGTTTAAGGCCTTCATTGCCCACGACGGCATGTTCAATCTCGAAGCGCAGTATCTTGAAACAGAAGAGATGTGGTTCGCAAACTGGGACCTGGGCGGACCTTTCTGGGATAAAAACAACAAGATCGCCCAACGTACTTATGCATCCTCCCCACATAAATTTGTACAGAACTGGGATGCTCCTATTCTGGTAATCCACGGAGGACTTGATTTCAGGATCTCATACACACAAGGTATGCAGGCATTTGATGCAGCGATAATAAAAGGGATTCCTGCTGAGTTTCTCTACTTTCCAAACGAAAACCATTGGGTGCTTAAACCCCAGAACGGGATTCTATGGCAGCGCACTTTCTATAACTGGCTGGATCGCTGGCTGAAATAAAATTATTTGCCCCGCCCCTGGATAATGATCAGGATCGTATAAATCAGGATCTTGAAATCCATTGCCAGCGACATGTTCTCGATGTAAAGAAGGTCGAACTTTAGACGCTCGATCATCTCATCCAGGTTTTCCGCGTAGCCATACTTAACCTGCCCCCAGGAAGTGATTCCGGGTTTAACCTTATGCAGCAGCTTGTAATGCGGCGCCTTTTGAGTGACCAGGTTAATATAAAACTGCCGCTCCGGACGCGGGCCTACTAAACTCATCTCACCAATAAACACGGTGAAGAACTGTGGAATCTCATCGATACGGAACTGCCGTAACACCTTGCCAACACGCGTAATCCTGGGATCGTCTTTCGAGGAAAGCTGAGGTCCGTTTTTCTCGGCATCCTGAATCATGGTCCTGAATTTATACATAATAAAGGACTTCCCGTGCAGCCCTACCCTCTCCTGTTTGAAGAATGCAGGGCCGGATGATGTAAGCTTGACAATGATTGCTGTGGTAATCATCACAGGCGACAGCAGAATCAGCGCAATCAGCGAAAATGCAATATCGAAAATGCGCTTTAGCGACATCTGCCAGTCAGGCATCAGATCAGGGTAGATTTGAATGAGGGGTGCATGAAAAATTGAGGTCGTTTTGACCGAACCCATGATGATATCCTGCATCGCAGGTATTATTTTAATAACGACATCGGTGTCTTCCAGCTGGGTGATGATATTCTCGATAGTGTGATTCTCTGAGTTCTCGATGGCAATAATAACCTCTTCAACATTGTATTGTTTGACCACCGCATTAAGGTCTTTTGTTTCGCCAATATGTGGAAGGAACTCTGAAAGTTTATAACTGGTATACCCTTCCACATTCACAAAGCCAATAAATTTGTTTCCCGAAGATTTTTCCTGATTCTCGATCTCTTTGTAGATGGAAAGCGCATTTCCGTTGCTTCCTACAATGATTGTATTGAACCCTATTATTTTATTGTGGATCCTGTAAGCAGTATGCGAAGTAAGAATGAAACGAAAAGAGGCAGTAAAGAAAAGATGCAGCAGAAAAAGTATAAAAAAGAACTCAATGTATGTTCTTTGGGTGATGATCACATCATCGAGAATAAGAGTGAAGAAAATAATGGTCACCCCTATAAAACTGATCAGAAAGGTCTGTGCGAACTCACGTAAACGGGCTTTGCGGTATATTTGCCTGTAAGTACCGATAAGCGTATAAAGAACAAGCCAGAAGAGTCCGATAACAGCGACTCCGTAATACAATTTCGGATCATCAAATACTACCCGGAAATGATTCATTACAGCCTCGTCTACCCTGTACTTCCGATATATAAAAAAAAGTGTCCAGGCAAGGATGGCAGCGAAGTAATCTGCCAGTATATATTTTATTACCTGAACCCGTTTATTCATAGTAAAGATTATTTGGTTGAAACAACTTTAATATTATCAAGAATGATGATCCCCTGCTTCAGACTTGCATCAGCAAATGCCCCGAAATAAACCCTGAAGAGATTTGTCCCGGAACTTGAATTAAGAGCGGGTGTAAGGTCAATATAGATTTTTTTTGCTTTATTGTTTGTGACATTCAAATTCAAAATAGGCATCTGAATGTATACTGATGGCCCGGTCATTATAACGCCCACCGTTACAATGGTGTTAATGTTATAGTTTAATTCCAGGTAAACAGGGGCATAGGGGATTATAAATTCGTCGTGCGACTGGGCTTCTGCAAAATCATTCACCGTGTCGGTGACCATGATCGCCGAATGAAGGCCTTCAATAGTCAGGGGAGAACCACCCGGTGTAACCTTAACCGGAACTGTACTTCTGTTGGTAGAGTCAAGTTTTATCGAAGTCCCTTCAAAATCCTCCTTCCATAAAAAACTGGAATTGGAAGCGTACGTTGTTTTAATGATTTTCATTTTTGTTACGCTGTCCATTCCGAACTTCATACTAAAATTAATCGGAGCATAAAAATCATAAGCACTTCGGGTACTGGAAATACCATTTGTCTTAATCCCCGACATGATCGTAACCTTATGGGTCCCTTTCTGGAGGACAGGAAATTTCGCGGGCAATTCAAAAGCGCCAAGTAATTGCCCGTCAACATATACCCAAGCGTCGGTAATGTTCTGCGACGCCGATCCCTGAAGGGCATAATCGGTATAAATGTAAATGGAATCAATACTGAGATAAGCGGGAATCTCCTGACCATCTTTGAATTTCTCACAAGAGGTCAGAGCCGCTAAACCCAGAAAAAACAAGCATAACGTTCGAGCGAACCAGGTAGCCGTCATGAATATTACGTTTAACCTGATTTTAAAACGCCTCATCCGCATTAATATTGTCGATAATCTATACAAAAGAAATTAACATTTTCCCGGCCTTAAACAAGCCGCGTTAAAGAATGGTTTATCTCATTTATGATCATATAAGCCACTTCCAGGGCATGATAACCATCTTCAATTGTAACCGGAGGAACAGTATTGTTTATGATCGCGGAACAAAAGCTCTCCAGTTCTGTCTTGATCGCGTTATTAGGTTTAACTTCCGGTTTGATAAAGGATATTTGCTTAAGTCCTTTTCCCGGGCCAAGGTCAAGAGGCATTCCGAATCCGGAGCTGGCCTGGCCGGGTTCTTCAATTCGTATCACTTCAACCTCTTTCTTAAGAAAATCGATGGAAATATAGGCCTCCTTCTGAAAGAAGCGCGATTTACGCATGTTCTTTATTGATAATCGGCTTGCCGTAAGGTTTGCCACACAACCATTTTCAAATTCAATACGGGCATTGGCAATATCGGGTGTATCACTAACCACTGCAACACCGGAAGCGCTTATATTTTTTATTCCGCTTTTTACAACAGAAAGAACAATATCGATATCATGGATCATCAGATCGAGGATCACCGGAACATCAGTACCACGAGGATTGAACTGTGAAAGTCGGTGGCCTTCAATAAACATGGGGCTGGTAAAGAAAGGTTCTGCAGTAAGAAAGGCCGGGTTGAATCGTTCCACGTGGCCAACCTGAACCTTGACTTTGGTTTCAGAAGCGATCCTGATCAGTTCCCTGGCCTGCTCCAGGGTAGTCACCACCGGTTTCTCGATAAACACGTGACGGCTCTTCAAAAGCGATTTCGAAGCACAGTCAAAATGAGAGATAGTCGGGGTGACTATGTCTACAACATCAACCGCGTCGACCAGCTCGTCGAGAGATGAAAATTGTTTTATACCATATTCCTGTTCAACCCGTTCGGAAATAGTCTTGTCTGGATCATAAAATCCAACAAGATCGTATTCCGGAATTTCCTTAATACATTTAAGATGAATTTTGCCCAGGTGGCCAGCTCCTAAGACTCCGATTCTCAGCATATCGGGTATTTTTTTGCAAAGTTAGTCTTTTAAGATTTTGAAATCACTATTTTCGTGAAAAAATTCCCGGCATAACATTATGAAACCCTCTAAAAGACAAGACACTTACCGTCATCAAGGACTTAGAAATCAGCTGGTCAGGACAATTCAGAAGAAGGGAATTTCAGATCCTTCTGTTCTTGCAGCCATAGAGAAAGTGCCAAGGCATTTCTTTTTCGACTCCTCCTTTCTTGAGTATGCATATGAAGACCAGCCGTTCCCAATTGGTGCCGGCCAAACTATTTCACAGCCATTTACCGTGGCATTTCAGACTTCACTGCTCTCGTTATCAAAAGGAGATAAAGTGCTTGAGATTGGGACTGGAAGCGGTTACCAGGCCTGTATTCTGGCCGAACTCGGGGCCAAAGTATTCAGTATTGAACGTCAGAAGACTTTGTTCGAAAAAACCAGAAGCCTGCTTGCCGAAATGGGTTACCAGAGAATAAAGCTGTTTTACGGGGATGGCTATAAGGGCTTGCCTTCATTTGCTCCCTTCGACAAGGTGCTTGTCACTGCTGCAGCACCCTATATTCCTGAGCCTCTCATCCGGCAGCTGAAACCAGGAGGTATCCTTGTAATCCCGGTTGGCGACGACATCCAGATCATGACCACCATTCACAAGATCTCCGAAACCGAGACCAGAAAAGAAGAGCACGGTAACTTCAGGTTTGTGCCTATGCTGGAAGATAAGGCGAGGAAAGAGTAAACAAATGGTGAAATGGTGAAATGGTGAAATGGTGAAATAGTGAAATCAGATAGCAGCTCTGCGGCGGCGTATCCTTCTGACCGTCGAAAATGTAAGGCCAAACACCATTAGAAGTGATCCGGCCCAAAGCACATTGATAAACGGGTTCATGATAGCCTTGATCACAATATAATCGGGTTTCTCTCCGACCTGCGCGATATACGTGTAATAATCCATCATCGGATAATGCCTTGTTGCCGGATTATAGACTGCTCCCATGGTTGGATGAACATTAACTGATGGGTAGAGGCTGAACTGCTTTGCCATCTTTCCCTCCTTCATCCGCAGAAAATCAACACGGTAAGATGTAATGTTTTCGAGACGGGAATTATTCACGTAGGTGATATAGAAGCCTGCCATATAAAGGGTGTCGTTTTTTACCAGCATTATATTCTCATCGTTCGATTTTTGATCACCCAGGTCATGACTTGAAGTGTTGGTTGAAATAACCCTTGAATTTGAGAATGTAATGAGTGTTCCAAGCAGAAAAAGGATAAAGCCCAGATGAGTAAGCACCGCACCCACGTTTCCCGGAAAGGAAGTCAGAAAAAAAATATTGACCACGATGGCAAAGAATCCGAACAGGATAAAGTACAGAAAGAGGATGAAGACAAGCTGGGTGACTATTCCTGAGAAAACAAACGGGATGCTTGCAATCAGCGCCAATACGGCCGGCATAATCAGTTTTTTCAGGATCTCTTTAATCTGGTTCGACGAATAATTCAGAAACTGGCTGAAGCCAATAAACACTACAACCAGAAGGGCGTATGGCAGCTGCCAGCGGTTGTAGAACCCAATGTTGTCGGTCGGTGGCGCCACATGCGTGCCAAACACCTTGTTAAACACCGGGATTGATGTTGTAAAGATGATCTGGAAGGCGGCAAGGGCAACGATCAATGAACCGAGAAACATCCAGAATTCTTTCGAGAGCAGTGCATCTTTCTTATGATCGAGTATACTACGCAGATTCATTAGAATGAGTGCCAGCATGAGGCCGGCAAATACAAGCAGGTAAGCCAGAAGCTGTGTAGTCAACCCATTATCGCCGAAAGAATGTGCAGAAGTCTCTGACAACACCCCGCTTCGGGTAAGGAACGTAGCGTATAACACTAAAATGTAGGATAGCATGCTGAATATAAAAGCAAACAGCAAACCGAAGTGCTGTCGTCGGGAGACAATCATAAAATGCAGTGCGGCAACCAGGGTCAGCCAGGGAACCAGAGAGGAATTCTCGACCGGGTCCCAGGCCCAGAAACCGCCAAATGTTAAGGAAACATAGGCCCAGGCGCCACCAAGCAGTATCCCTGCACCAAGAAAAGTCAGTGACAACAGTACCCAGGGCATAGAAGGCCGGATCCATCCCCTGAAGTCTTTTTTCATAAAGGCGGCTATCGCGTATGCAAAAGGAATAAGGGCTAATGCGTAACCGATAAACAGGATCGGAGGATGTATGGTCATCCAGATATTCTCAAGAAGTGGATTCAGTCCATTACCATCGTTTATATATTGAAGATAATCGGGTTGAGCAAAAATAGTACCAGGCTGGCCGGCATAAGTCTCGCGCAAAAGAGTGAATGGATTGCTACCGATCTTATAACTAAAAACACTCACACCCAGCAGCATCGATGTAACGAATACCTGGGATAAGGAAACAATTCCCATGACCGGCGATTCCCAGTCGCCCGCTCTTCTGATCAGAAACAAACCAATTATAGCCTGGCAAATGCCCCAAATCAGAAAACTGCCCTCCTGCCCTGCCCAAAAACAAGAAACAATATATTTTATTGCCAGGGTTTTAGAGGAATATTGCCATACATAAGAATATTCAAAATAATGTTTGAAAATAAGGATGTATAAAACAACAATCACTGCAAGCAGAGAAGCAACATGCAGGATATAAAAACTTCTGGCAATGCCCTGGATAAGCTTTAAGGGATTTTCCTTGCGCGAAAAATAAAACAGAAACATTGCAGTGGAAATCAGGGATGCTGCAAAACTCAGCCATATAAACGATTTCCCTAGTAAGCCGTATAATAGATGTTCTCCTATGAAATTCATGAAAAATAATTCTTTAATTAATCGGCAAATATACAGTTTTCAGACTTATAGCCGCCGGGTTCATGGAGTTTCTTGGAAACTCATGCCGTATTTATGTTGAAAACTCCCGGTAATTTGTTATTAACAAAACTTTATGTAATTGCAACAGGCTGCTATTTCAAGTAAATTCGCTTAAATTTATTTTATGGCCATAATAGGATTAATTGGTGGCTCTGGACTTGAAAAAATGAACATCTTCACCGACACCCGTGAGGTTGTTTGCGAGACTCCCTATGGAGCTCCGAGTTCATCATTTTATTTTGGCAGGATTGCCGGACATGAAGTGTATATTCTTTCGAGGCATGCCAGGGACCATTCTATAACTCCTTCACATGTGAATAACCGTGCGAACATCAGTGCCTTGAAGGACCTGAACTGCGACTATATTATTGCTACTACTGCCTGCGGTAGCCTCAGGGAAGAGATCTGCAGAGGCCATATCGTGTTTCCCGATCAGTTTATAGACTTTACAAAACGAAGAATCAATACATTTTACGAGCACTTTGAACCAGGTGTGATCGGCCACGTCGCAATGGCTGACCCATTCTCATCGGAGCTTAGGAACAAACTCATTGATGTCGCCGGTTCTCTTGGCTTATCGTACCATTCAAAAGGAACAGTCGTGACCATTGAAGGTCCAAGATTTAATACCAGAGCCGAATCCATGATGTTCCGGGCTCTTGGTGCGGATATCGTTAACATGAGCATTGCCCCTGAAGCCACTCTGGCAAACGAAGCCGGTATACCGTATGCCGCGATCGCGCTGTCGACCGATTACGATGCATGGAAACATGATGAGGAAGCCGTGACCTGGGTCGAAATCCTGAAAGTGTTTGAAGAGAATGTACAACATGTTACTGCCTTACTTGTTAAGGTTTTAAATAATTTTAATGCATAACCCATTGCGGATGAAGCAAACTATTTTTCTTTTTCTGGGATTGCTGATTGCAATTGGCGCTGTTGCCCAGTATCCGGTTCAACCGGGCAAGGACAGTCAAAGCTCCGATAACCTAACCAGGTCGATGGGAGATTTGCCAATGGTCAGCGAAACCCGCTCTATGCTTGAGTTAGCCACCGGCTGGATACTTCAGGACAATGGCGAATGGATTTCGGGCCAGAACCAGATACCCTGGAAAGACCCCGCACTTAACAAATCATCAAAACCATCTTACAAACTTGGTAAAGAAAATTTTATTAATCTCGAAGTTCGTGATGTCCTCGTGAATAATGAAATGTATGCAGTCTTTATCCTGCGTTTTAAAAGCGGATGGTATGAGTTTCCAATGCTGATGGAAACATGGCATAAGCAGACTGGCATCAGCTACTTTGTTTGTAAACTCTCTAAGTTTCAGGCTGTAATTCCCGAAAAGATGGAATTTAACAAGCCCTATATTCAAAATCTTGATGTACTCTGCGATAACACTATCATGAACTTCGATGAGCGCTATCTGAATTCGACGATAGCTTATAATATTCAACAGATACAAAGCCTTAAAACAATCACCCCCCATAACCTGCTTATAGCTTTTTTGCCTGTACAGGCCGGAGGCCAGACTACAGCGAGGTTCCGGCTTATCCAGGTTATGAATAAAGAAAAGTTTTACATTCCCTATCTCGAATTGAAAAACCGGGAAAAACTTTTCAAAGGGTCCTATTATGAATGTGATTTCAGCAGTTTCCGCTCCTTTATTAACTACAGCGGAGGAGCCTATATCCAGGCTTTTTCAGGACAACCCAAATCAGCCGATGATTATTACAAGCGCGGCTTGTCAGATTATGCATCAGGCAATTACATTCAGGCTATCTCGAACCTTACTGAAGCCTCAAAATACAACCCGTATTCTACTTTCTTCCTTACCTATGCCTACAGGGCCAATGCCCGTCAGAAAGTCGGAGATAACGCGGCTGCCATGATGGATTTCGACAAGGCTATATCATTAAAACCTGCTGAACAGAATTATTACTCGGCATGGCTTACAGTGATTTATAACAGGGGCATTGCCCGGTTCAATAATAAAGACAGGGATGGAGCATGTGCTGACTGGAATACCGCCTTACAGTTCGGATTAAAAGATGTGGCAAACGACCAGGCCATTAAAGACCATTGCAGAGGCTACCGCTATACAATGCCTTCTGTTGCGCTAACCCAAACTGTTTCTGCGAATTTTGCGGATCTTGACGGGCCGGAATCCATGACCGATTATTATAAAGTTTACTGGGAAGGTGTATGGAAATATGAACATGGAAATTTTCAGGATGCTTTGAGGTATTTTAACCGGGCCATTGAACTCAGACCGCAGGACAAAGCGTTTATGGTATATTACTACAGGGGCAGCTGCAAACTAAAAATATCAGATTTCACTGGAGCTCTTACCGACCTTGATATCTCACTTGCATATAATGGCAGTAATCAGGGCGATGCTTCAATGATGAAATCGGTTTACTACAACCATGGGATGGCAAATTATATGCTGGGAAATAATTCCAATGCCTGCAGCGACTTTCAGAAGGCTAAAAGTGCCGGGCTTACCGGCGCCGAATCAGCAGATTTCATTAATCAGGTCTGCAAATAAACATCGCCCATCCGCCATCTGACATCTGCCATCTGTTATCAGACATCCCCCATCCGCCATCCGCCATCAGTAAACAACCACATGATGCCTTACACCGTTCTTGTAAGCAATAACCCATGCATCGTGTATTCCCTGTTTCCGCAGGCGATCGCAAAGTTCTTTAGCTGAATTTAAATCCTTGTAATTATGCCCGATAACATACCTGTTAAGACCGTCATTACTCTCTTTTTTTAATGGTAAATCCACGCGATAGTGCCTTTTGACCCAGGCCACCGTGTAATCATGCTTTGAAAAAGCACAGACCTGCACAACATAGTCATAAGTTTCAGAAGCTGAAGGTATTTCCACACCGGGTTTGTAGGGTTCCGGTTCAGGTGTATTTTGCCGGTAAGTCTGAGGATTGGCGTAGGGATATTCCTGAACTGTAAGCTTCTTTTTTGCCACTCCGAATCGATATGAAGCGGTAATTGCAAGCATGTTAACAACATCCCATTTAAAACCTCCAACAGTCTGATCTACATTATCTGAAAAGATGGTGCGTAAAGTATATTCAACACCTGCATTAATTCTATTAGTGATGGCATACTGTAAGCCAAGGCCTACTGGTAGCACAAGACCGGCCTGCATTCGATTAGCCTGAGGTGGGTCGGTAATCGTTCCGTTTAACGTTTTAGTAAGTCTGGTATTCCATGCATTTATCCCAAGCCCGATGCTTCCGTAAACAAAAATCCTGCGACCCTCATGGTAAGGAGAAAAAATGTTCGACAGATTAAAAACTGAGTTTATTGTCAGATCAAGAAAAACGCCTTTGAACATCCAGTTTACCGGCAAAGATTCTTCAGTCCCGTCTTTGCTCCCGTGAAGACCACCAATAAGCAGAATGCCCTTTAACCCAATCGTATTTGAAAACTGCCTCATAAGAAAAAACCCTCCCGTGGCACTTACACTTCGGTTGCTCAAAAACTTACTGGCATTCAGGTCACCATAATAAAAATCAGGGCCCAGCATAACGCCTGCTTCCCATGTTCCGGCAAAAGAACCTTGTAATGTAGTTTTGACAGGTTTGTCAGATATACCAGAGCTCCCATACGAACTGAGAGATTGTGCAAATAAAAAAACTGGAATTACAGCCCATACAAGAATTAAAGCTGCACATCTGAAAGAAAACTTCATAGCCTGAATTGGAAGTAACAAATATATGATTGCCGTTTCATTTCAGATACGGCCTTCAGGCTTTACTTTCTACAATTTGTTAACAAATTCTATCGGACGTACTTGAAACCCTTGCCGAGATAAATCCCAGTATTCCCAAGCTGTTCCTCGATCCGCAGAAGCTGGTTGTATTTTGCGATCCTGTCGGTACGACATGCCGAACCGGTTTTGATAAGACCAGTATTCAGGGCCACTGCAAGGTCAGCGATTGTAACGTCTTCGGTTTCCCCGGAACGGTGGCTGATCACAGCAGTATAACTGTTACGGTAAGCAAGGTTTACCGCATTGATTGTTTCAGAAAGTGTTCCGATCTGATTTACCTTTACAAGGATAGAGTTAGCAACACCTTTTTTTATGCCTTCAGATAAGCGTTCAACGTTAGTAACAAATAAATCGTCGCCTACAAGTTGTATCTTATTGCCAAGTTCCTTGGTCATCAGTTTCCAACCATTCCAGTCATCCTCGGCCATCCCGTCTTCAATTGAGATGATAGGATAGCGTTTCACCCAATCTTTCCAGAATGAAACCATGTCTGATGGACTTAATTTCTCTCCAGTAGATTTTTTCAGATGATAAACATTCTCTTCGGGAATATAATACTCGGAAGAAGCAGGATCAAGAGCTATATAGATATCCTTACCGGGTTTGTATCCAGCTACTTCTATAGCTTTAACAATATATTGCAGAGCTTCCTCATTCGACTTGAAGTTTGGCGCAAAGCCACCTTCATCACCCACGTTGGTGGAATATTTTCCTTTTTTCAGGACTGACTTCAGGTTGTGAAAAACTTCGGCTCCCATGCGTATGGCTTCAGCAAATGAGCTTGCCCCAACCGGCATGATCATAAATTCCTGAAAATCTATTGAATTATCGGCATGTGATCCGCCATTGATGATGTTCATCATGGGAATCGGAAGAGTATTGGCTGATGTGCCACCAATATACCTGTATAGCTCCTGTCCGGTAACCTGGGCTGCTGCATGCGCTGCAGCTAAGGAAACACCCAAAATAGCATTGGCCCCAAGTTTTGACTTATTTGGTGTACCGTCAAGTTCGATTAGCCGGTTGTCGATCTCGATCTGATCGGTTACATACATCCCGGTTACTTCCCCGGCAATAATTTTGTTTACATTGTTTACTGCCGTAAGTACCCCTTTGCCCATGTACAATTTCTTGTCGTTGTCGCGAAGTTCCACTGCTTCATGAACCCCTGTTGAGGCTCCAGATGGCACAGCGGCCCGACCAAGAATCCCATTATCGGTGATCACATCGACTTCAATAGTCGGGTTTCCCCTTGAATCCAGAATTTGTCTGGCACGAACTGATAAGATTGTACTCATATTACTTGTTTTCCTCTGAAGTGTCTTCAGATGTTGCTGCCGCTTTTTTGGACTTTTTTACTTCTGCATCAACGGTTGGAGCTGCGGTTTTCTTTTCTCCTTCTTCATCCTTTTTACCCCCACTGCGCCCTCTGCGGGTTGTCTTTGCCTTGACATCGTCTTTCTTGCCCAACAGTGCTTCGTTGTAGTCGACTAATTCGATAAAACACATATCCGCATTATCGCCGGCACGCATTCCGGTCTTCAGTATACGGGTGTATCCACCGGGTCTCTCCATGATCTTCTTGGAAATCTCGCGGAATAATTCTGTAACAGCTTCTTTATTCTGTAAATAGCTAAAAACAACACGGCGTGAATGTGTAGAATCGTCTTTTGACCTGTTAATCAGGGGCTCAACATAGGTTCTCAGCGCTTTAGCCTTTGCCAGAGTAGTAGTTATACGTTTATGCAAAATAAGTGAAGATGCCATATTTGAAAGCATGGCTTTCCGGTGTGCACTTGTCCTGCCTAAATGATTGATTGTCTTTTGGTGTCTCATCGCGATTAATCCTTATCTAATTTATATTTTGAAGTATTCATCCCGAACTCCATTCCTTTTGATTTTACAAGTTCTTCAAGTTCGGTAAGAGATTTCTTCCCGAAGTTACGGAATTTCAGAAGATCATTTTTATTGAATGCAACCAGGTCTCCAAGAGTTTCAACATCGGCTGCCTTCAGGCAATTCAATGCGCGAACCGAAAGATCAAGGTCAACCAGCTTGGTCTTCAATAGCTGCCTTATATGAAGTGACGTTTCATCAAATTCTTCCGTGACAGTTTTTTCTGCTGTATCCAGTGTGATCTTTTCATCTGAAAACAACATAAAATGATGGATCAGAATTTTGGCTGATTCTTTTAATGCATGTTTCGGCGGAATTGAGCCATCGGTAATAATTTCTATTACCAGTTTTTCATAGTCGGTCTTCTGCTCAACGCGGAAATTCTCGATATTGTATGTTACATTCTTTATTGGCGTGTGGATAGAGTCAATGGCAATCCTGCCAAGTGAAGTAGTAAGGGCTTTATTTTCATCAGCAGGAACGTATCCTCTTCCTTTATCAATGGCAAGCTCTATTGAAAGCTTGACTGAAGGCTCCATATGACAAACAACGATTTCAGGATTTAATACCTGGAAAACAGAAAGAAATTTATTGATGTCACCGGCCTTGAATTCTTTTTGCTGTGCGATAATCACTGTTACCTTCTCGGAATTTTCGGTTTCGATAAGTCTTTTGAAACGGATCTGTTTAAGGTTCAGAATGATCTCAGTAACATCTTCAATGACCCCTTTGAGTGTTGAAAATTCCTGGTCCACGCCTTCAATCTTTATTGAAGTAATCGCAAATCCTTCAAGAGATGAAAGAAGAATTCTTCTCAGCGCATTTCCGATGGTAATACCAAAACCAGGCTCAAGCGGACGAAATTCAAATATTCCGCGACGATCATCCGATTCAAGCATGATCACCTTGTCAGGTTTCTGGAACGGTAAAATAGCCATAATACTATATTTAAAAGGTTAATATCAAAATGTATTCCCGTTATTTCGAGTACAACTCAACGATCAGTTGTTCCTTGATGTTTTCGGGGATCTGCGACCGTTCGGGGTAATTCATGAATTTACCAGCCAAAAGATTTGCATCCCATTCAAGCCAGGGGTACTGATTGCCCCGGCCACTCAGTGAATCAGTTATTATTTCCATCGATTTGGAACGTTCGCGCACAGAGATAATATCACCGGGCTTTAGTTCATATGAAGGAATGTTAACAACTTTACCGTTCACCAGCATATGCCGATGACCGATAAGCTGGCGGGCTCCATCCCTGGTAGGGGCAATGCCAAGCCTGAAAACCGTGTTGTCGAGACGCGATTCGATAAGCTGAAGCAGCACTTCACCAGTGATACCACCTTTATGAGATGCTTTGTTAAAGATGTTTCTGAACTGCCTTTCCAGAATTCCATAAGTATACTTGGCTTTCTGCTTTTCCATCAGCTGAGTTCCATACTCCGAAGCTTTTGCACGTCGCTTGGTCTGACCATGCATCCCCGGAGGGTAATTTTTCTTTTCGTAACTTTTATCAGGTCCGTAAATAGGATCCCTGAATCTTCTTGCAATTCTTGATTTCGGCCCAATATATCTTGCCATGGTGTAGTTTGTTTTTTATGATTATTTCAGATTATACACGCCTGCGTTTCGGAGGGCGGCATCCGTTATGAGGAAGCGGGGTAATATCCATTATCTCGGTCACCTCGATACCTGCGCTATGGATGGTACGCATGGCTGATTCACGCCCGGCACCTGGTCCTTTAATAAACACCTTTACCTTACGCAACCCCAGGTCATAAGCGGTCTTAGCGGCATCTGTTGCAGCCATCTGAGCAGCATATGGGGTATTCTTTTTGGAACCTTTAAACCCCATTTTACCAGCCGAAGACCAGGAAATCACCTGTCCGGTATTGTTGGTTAATGAGATGATAAGGTTATTAAAGGATGCGTTGATATAGGCCCTGCCTAATGCATCTACCTTTACAACCCTTTTTTTTGAACTTTTTTCAGTCTTTGCCATATTATCTATTACTTCTTTATTTCGCTATTTCGCTACTTCGCTATTTCGCTATTTAAATTTTACCCCTTAGTTGCTTTCTTCTTGTTTGCAACAGTCTTTTTGCGGCCTTTACGGGTACGGGCATTATTCTTGGTACTCTGACCCCTCAATGGTAAACCGATACGATGACGGATCCCGCGATAGCTACCGATATCCATCAAACGTTTGATGTTCATCTGGACTTCAGAACGCAGCGCTCCTTCAATCTTAAATTTTTCATTAATGATGGCACGGATTTTATTCTGCTCCTCATCATCCCAGTCCTGAACCTTTTTATTCCAGTCTATTCCAGCTTCTGTAAGGATCTTCTGAGCATTACTTCTACCGATGCCATAAATATAGGTTAGACCAATTTCTCCCCTTTTATTTTTAGGCAGATCAATACCTGCAATTCTTGCCATTTTTCTAAATTTAAAGTTTATTAACCTTGTCTTTGCTTGAATTTGGGATTCTTTTTATTGATCACGAACAAAGTCCCTTTCCTGCGGACGATTTTGCAGTCGGCCGACCTTTTTTTTATAGATGTTCTGACTTTCATTTTGTTTTTCTTTATTTCTATTGATAGCGGAATGTTATTCTTCCTTTTGTTAAATCATAGGGCGACATTTCGATCCTAACCCGGTCTCCCGGAAGTATTTTGATATAATGCATCCTCATTTTTCCTGAAATATGGGCAGTAATCACATGGCCATTCTCCAGTTCGACCCTGAACATGGCATTGCCCAGTGATTCGACGACAGTGCCGTCCTGCTGAATTGAGGCTTGTTTTGACATATTATATAAGTTGTACTCCCAAAATTTCTTCGATATATTTAAACGTGGAAAGAACATCTACTTTATCCTTCCTTATTACGACTGTAAGCTCAAAATGGGCTGATGGCATACGGTCGGCCGTACGGATGGTCCATCCATCGCTCGACTGAACTACATTTTTTGTGCCCATGTTTATCATCGGCTCAATGCAAATGACCAGACCTTCAGAAAGTTTCTGTCCGGAACCTCGTTTCCCATAATTGGGAATATCTGGTTTTTCGTGCAGCGTTTTCCCTATTCCATGCCCTACAAGCTCCCTCACGACAGAGTATCCGAAACTCTCTACGTAATCCTGAACAGTTGAGCCGATATCTCCAACACGTTTCCCTGTAACAGCAACTTCCAACGCTTTGAACAAGGATTCCCTTGTCCTTTTCAGAAGCAGTTTCACTTCAGGTTTTACCTCGCCAACAGTAAAGGTATAGGCAGAATCACCATAGTAGCCGTGTTTCAGACATCCGCAGTCTATCGAAACAATATCACCATTTAAAAGAACTCTCTCTCCCGGTATTCCGTGCACCACTTCGTCATTCAGGGATATGCACAGGGTTGCGGGAAACCCCCGGTACCCTTTAAATCCTGGTACCGCCCCTTGAGACCGAATATATTCTTCGGCTATTTTGTCAAGTGTCTTTGTCTGAACACCTGGTTTTATCTCTTTCGCAACCGCGGCCAGAGTTCTGCTTACAATTAAAGCATTCTCTCTTAATAGTTCAATTTCTTCCGCAGTTTTAATAAACATTCAATTTCAATTTAGTTTCATCAGCCGGCAGCGCCATACGACGATCTGCCCTTGATACGACCCGATTTGGTCAGGCCATCATAATGGCGCATCAGAAGGTGGCTTTCAATCTGCTGCAAAGTATCCAGCACAACACCAACAAGGATGAGCAGCGAAGTCCCACCATAGAACTGGGCGAACTGGCTGGTAACCCCTATCAACCTCACAAAGGCCGGCATAACAGCAACAAAGCCTAGGAAAATCGAGCCGGGAAGTGTGATTCTGGACATTACATCGTCAATAAATTCTGCTGTTCTCTTTCCTGGTTTTACACCCGGAATAAATCCTCCGTTCTTCTTCATATCTTCGGCCATCTGGTTTGGATTGATGGTGATAGCTGTATAGAAATAAGTGAAGAAAATGATCAGGACGAAAAAGGTAAGATTATAAGGTAAGCTGTTGTAATCGGTAAATACCCGGGCCACGCCCGACAAGGTGTCATTACTGGCAAACCCGGCAATAGTAAGTGGCAGGAACATAATAGCCTGAGCAAAAATGATAGGCATAACGCCGGCGGCGTTGACCTTTAATGGTATATATTGCCTCACTCCCCCGTACTGTTTGTTACCGACAATCCGTTTGGCATACTGAACAGGGATCTTTCGTGTTCCCTGGACCAAAAGAATAGTGACCAGAATAACCAGAACCAGAAATGCCAGCTCTACAACAAAGAAAACAAGCCCGCCACCTTTCTGTTCCATCCTGGATACCAGCTCCCCTACTAATGAAAATGGCAACCTGGCTATAATACCGATCATGATGATCAGCGAGATGCCGTTTCCAATACCCTTATCTGTTATCCTCTCGCCAAGCCACATAATAAACATAGACCCGGCTGTAAGAATCACGATTGACATGATTCCGAAAAATGAGAAGACCGAATGGTGAGTAAAATTAGGGTTGAACGGATAAACAGCTTCGGGAGGAAGTTGTGAAACGAGATTGGCAATATATGCCGGCGACTGAAGTATCAATATCACCACGGTAAGATAACGGGTGATCTGATTGATTTTCTTTCTTCCGCTATCTCCTTCCTTCTGCAATTTCTGAAAATAGGGTATAGCCATTCCTAAAAGCTGCATCACAATAGATGCCGATATATAAGGCATGATACCCAGTGCAAAAATAGATGCATTTGCAAAAGCTCCGCCAGAAAACATATTCAAAAGCCCAAGTAAACCTTGCTTCGACTGGTTCTGAAGGTTATGTAACATGCTGGGATCTACACCAGGAAGTACGACATATGCTCCGAACCGATAGATCAGAAGGATACCGATGGTATACATGATCCTCTTCCTGAGATCGTCAATTTTCCAAATATTCCTGATGGTTTGAATCAGTTTTTTCATTCAAACAGGTTTAAATAATGTTTGCTATTCCACCTAAATCTTCAATGGCTTTCTTAGCCGATGCCGAGAAAGCATGTGCTGTAACTTCAAGTTTGGCTTTCAGTTCTCCGCGTCCGAGAATCTTTATTTTATCTTTCTTAGAGACTACCCCTGCTTCAATGAGAGTTTCAATGCCGATAACCAGAAGGTTCTTCTTTTCACTAAGCTCCTGAAGGCTGTCAAGATTGATGCCTTTAAATTCTACGCGGTTAAAATTCTTGAATCCGAACTTGGGTACCCGGCGTGCCAAAGACATCTGACCACCTTCAAAACCCAGTTTTTTCGAGTAACCGGAGCGTGACTTGGCGCCTTTATGGCCGCGGGTTGATGTTCCGCCGTGACCTGAGCCTGTTCCTCTGCCGATACGTTTCTCTTTCTTTGTAGAACCTTTTGCCGGTTTAAGATTACTTAAATCCATGTTATTATCCTTATCAGAGATTAAACTTCTTCAAACTTTACGAGATGCTTTACTTTTTCAACCATTCCCATAATCTGGGGAGTTGCATCGTGCTCCACAGTATGGCGGATACGCTTTAGCCCTAAGGCTTCCAAAGTACGTTTCTGGCGCTCCGGATGTCCGATTTTACTGCGAACCTGAGTTATTTTTACTTTTTTCATTGCTGTTATGCTTTGCAATTTGTTAACCGTTAAAAACTTTGTCCATATCAATGCCACGCAACTGGGCAATAGTGTATGGATCGCGCATCTTCATCAGCGCATTTATAGTGGCTTTCACCACACTATGAGGATTAGATGAACCCTTTGACTTTGCCAGCACGTCTTTTATGCCAACACTTTCAAGTACTGCACGCATAGCGCCACCAGCAATAACGCCGGTACCGGGAGAGGCAGGTTTCAGAAAAACCAAAGCGCCGCTGTATTTCCCAAGCTGTTCGTGAGGAATAGTACTTTTAAGAATAGGGACTTTAATCAGATTCTTCTTGGCATCGTCGATACCTTTGGCGATAGCAGCAGTTACTTCTTTTGCTTTTCCAAGCCCGTAACCAACTACCCCATTTTCATTACCTACCACAACAATGGCAGAGAAACTGAAGGTTCGACCGCCCTTGGTCACTTTTGTCACCCTCTGGATGCTGACCAGGCGATCTTTGAATTCAATTTCGCTTGATTTTACTCTTTTTACGTTAACGTTCGTCATACCTGATTAAAATTTAAGGCCGCCTTCTCTGGCTGCGTCAGCCAAAGCTTTAACCCTGCCATGATATAAATATCCGTTCCTGTCAAAAACTACCGAAGAGATCCCTGCCTGAAGTGCTTTGTCGGCAATACTCTTGCCGACCAGCTTAGCAATCTCTGTTTTGGTACCCTTGGCATCGGTCATCGTCTTCTCGGAAGAAGATGCAGAGAGTAATGTCTTGTGCGCCAGGTCGTCGATGAGCTGGACATAGATGGATTTACTACTTCTGAAAACCGTCATGCGAGGCCTGTCAGGTGTCCCATGTACGATTTTACGTACCCTGTGCTTGATCCTGAACCTGCGAAAATCTTTTTTATTACTGGTAACCATTCTGTTATGAATTTAATCTAATGATGAATATTATGCTCCTGCAGCAGATTTACCTGCTTTCTTCTTAATCTCTTCTCCCTGGAAGCGGATACCTTTGCCTTTGTATGGCTCTGGCTTGCGAAATGAACGAATCTTGGCAGCAACCTGACCAATCAGTTGTTTATCATGTGATTTCAGAATAATAGTCGGATTTTTACCTTTTTCCGCTGTGGTTTGAAGTAATACTTCTTTGGGAAGTTCCAGTATCAGGTTATGTGAGAAACCCAGGGCGAGTTCCAGTGACTGACCGGAAGCCGAGGCTTTGTAACCCACACCGACCATTTCCTGGACGATGGTAAATCCCTCGCTTACCCCTTTGATCATGTTGAACAGCAAAGCCCTGTAAAGGCCGTGCTTAGCGCGTTCGTCCTTTGCATCACTGCCACGCTGAACATACAATATGCTGTTCTCAACCCGGATCGTGATTTTCGGATCCATTTGCTGGGTGAGTTCGCCTAGCTTACCTTTCACCGTCACCAGGTTGGTATCTGATACGCTTATCTCGACACCGTCTGGTATTGCTATGGGAAGTTTTCCAATTCTTGACATATAATGAACCTCCTGATTAACTAATGTAACATAAAACCTCGCCGCCCACTTTTTTCGTGCGTGCTTCCTTATCGGTCATCACTCCATGTGAAGTAGACAGGATTGCTATTCCAAGTCCGTTCAATACACGAGGAAGTTTATCGCAGTCGACATATTTCCTTAGACCAGGTTTGGAAACCCTCACCAGGGAGTTCAGTGCAGAAAGCTTTGTTACCGGATGATATTTCAAAGCGATCTTGATCATTCCCGGACTGGGTTCATTTTCTATTTTAAAATTCAGGATATACCCTTTCTCAAAGAGAATACGGGTAATATCTTCTTTGATTCTTGATTTCGGGATTTCTACAACCCGGTGGTTTGCCATAACGGCATTCCTAATTCTCGTCAAATAATCTGCAATGGGATCAGTAACCATTTTGTTAAATATCTGTTTGTTAATAATCTATTCAAATTACCAGCTGGCTTTTCTTACTCCCGGGATCAGGCCTTTGTTGGCCATTTCGCGGAAATTGATACGCGATATCCCGAAAAGTCTCATATAGCCTTTAGGTCTGCCGGTAAGTTTGCAACGGTTATGCAGACGAACTGGCGAGGCATTCTTGGGAAGCTTCTGGAGAGCGATGTAGTCACCAGCTTCTTTCAAAGCTTTACGCTTTGCAGCGTATTTTGCAACAAGACGTTCTCTTTTAACTTCCCTTGATTTAATGGATTCTTTTGCCATGTTGTTATCTTGTTTTAAATGGAATTCCGAATTCTTTTAAGAGAGCCAAAGCCTCACGATCGGTTGGTGCTGTGGTCACGAAAGTTATATCCAACCCATTGATCTTGGTAACTTTATCAATATCGATCTCGGGAAAGATAATCTGTTCGGTGATTCCTACAGTATAATTGCCACGTCCGTCAAAACCTTTGTCGTTCACCCCGCGAAAGTCACGAACACGAGGCAGCGCAACAGAAACAAGGCGGTCGAGAAATTCATACATCCTCTCCCCTCGCAAAGTAACCCTTGCTCCGATAGCGTTTCCTTTTCTGAGTTTGAAGTTTGAAATATCCTTCCTCGATTTTGTAGGAACAGCCTTCTGGCCAGTGATAAGAGTCATTTCACTCAGTCCGGTTTCAATAAATTTACGGTCTGTGATAGCAATACCTAAACCCTGGTTCAGACAGATCTTGGTGATTTTGGGAACCTGCATTTGGTTTTTATAGCTGAACTGGCTCATTAAAGCCGGAACAACATCCTTCAGGTATTTTTCTTTTAATCTCGGTATGTAAGCCATTACTTTATTACCTCCCCTGATTTTTTAGAATAACGAACCACTTTTCCGGTCTTGCTGTCAACTTTTTTTCCTTTACGGGTAGGCTTTCCCGTGTTATCAATACTTTTCAGGTTTGAAACATGCACCTGTGCTTCTTTCTTCACGATTCCTCCCTGTGGGCTCTTCGCATTAGGCTTCGTGTGTTTTGAAACCATGTTCACTCCCTCCACAATCGCCATCTCCCTATCGATGTTGACATTCAGTACCTTGCCTTGCTGACCTCTGGAATCTCCGGCAATGACCATCACGTTATCGCCTTTGCGGATATGTAATTTCTTCTGCATGGTAGAATTCTGTTATAGCACTTCAGGTGCCAATGAAACTATTTTCATAAATTGTTTTTCACGGAGTTCGCGTGCAACCGGTCCGAAGATACGGGTACCAATAAGTTCTCCTGTATTATTGAGCAGTACAACTGCATTATCATCAAAACTGATGTATGAACCATCGGCGCGACGTATTTCTTTGGTAGTACGAACAACCACCGCCTTCGACACCGTTCCTTTCTTGATATTGCCCGATGGTAGTGCATTCTTCACGGTAACAACGATGCGGTCGCCTACCGAGGCATAACGTTTACGGGTTCCACCGAGTACCTTAATACAAAGTACCTCTTTGGCTCCACTGTTATCTGCTACTGTTAATCTTGACTCCTGCTGTATCATGGCTATTTAACCTTTTCAATGATTTCGACAAGTCTCCAACATTTATTCTTACTTAATGGCCGGCTTTCGGCAATTAAAACTTTATCACCTTCGCTGCACTGTTTCTGTTCATCATGAGCCATAAAGCGCGATGATTTTTTTACGAATTTTCCGTATTTCGGGTGTTTAATCTTACGCTCGACCTCAACTACAATAGATTTCTCCATTTTGTTGCTGATCACGATCCCGGTCTTTTCCTTTCTTAGTTTTCTGGTTTCCATAAATTAATGCTTTACAGGCTTTACGATTTTTTCACCACTACGAACACGATAGCGCAATTCGGTCTCAAGACGTGCAATAGTTTTGCGGTAGGCCTTGATTTTATTGGGGTTTTCGAGTGGGGAAACAGCATGGTTGAGTTTCAGCCTTGAAAGCTGCCTTTTTTCCTCGTCCAGTCGTTCAACAATCTCACCGCTTGTTAACTCTTTGATTACTTTTTGTTCCATTTCTTTCTGTTTTAATCTGAAATAGCTTCAGGCTATTTAAACTTATGCTTGATCTTCGTCATAATCGTAACGTACTACAGTCTTACATGCCACGGGCAACTTCTGGGTTCCAAGTCGCAATGCCTCTTTCGCCACGGCCTCGGGAACGCCATCAATTTCAAACATAATACGGCCCGGGGTTACCCTGGCCACGAAATACTCGGGAGCTCCCTTTCCTTTACCCATACGGACTTCCGCCGGTTTTTTGGTCACCGGTTTATCGGGAAAGATACGAATCCATATCTGACCTTCACGTTTCATATGACGGGTAATGGCCTGACGGGCTGCCTCAATCTGGCGGCCTGTGATCCATGCTTCTTCGAGAGTTTTAATACCGAAAGAGCCAAAAGCAAGCTGATGACCACGCTTTGCGTTGCCTTTCATCTTACCCTTCTGCATTTTTCTGTACTTAGTCTTCTTTGGCTGTAACATTACTCAGATATATTATTGTTGTTCACTTTTTTATTTTCTGAAACGGGGTTTTCCTCCACCACCTCCTGGCCTTGGGCTCCCGCCTTTGGGGCCATTGTGCTGCTGCGACGGTTTCAATTTGGTTGTTGGAGCACTGGGAACCAATTCAGGTCTGCCATAGATTTCACCCTTGCATATCCAGACTTTGATACCGATACGACCGTAAGTGGTATGAGCTTCTGCTGTCGCATAATCAATGTCGGCACGGAACGTATGTAAAGGAATTCTTCCTTCCTTATATTGCTCCCTGCGGGCCATTTCGGCTCCACCAAGGCGCCCCGAAATCATGATCTTGATCCCTTCAGCACCTATCCTTATGGCTGAAGCTATGGAGGTCTTGATCGCCCTGCGGTATGATATACGTCCTTCGATCTGACTTGCTACCGTATTGGCTACGATCACAGAATCCAGCTCAGGCCTTTTGATCTCAGAAATATTGATCTGGATCTCCTTCTTGGTAATCTTTTTCAGCTCTTCCTTCAGTTTGTCTACTTCCTGCCCGCCTTTACCGATAATAATACCCGGCCGGGCTGTATGGATAGTCACGGTAACCAGCTTAAGTGTGCGCTCGATGACGATCTTTGAGATGCCGGCCTTAGCAAGACGTGCATGCAGATATTTGCGGATCTTATCATCTTCGACAAGTTTACTTTCGAAGGTCTTTCCGCCAAACCAGTTGGAATCCCAGCCGCGTATGATGCCTAGACGGTTAGCAATCGGATTGGTTTTTTGTCCCATTAATATTTCCTTTTAATTATTCCTTATTATTTTCGATTTTTTCTTCTTCAGCCGATTCTAAAGCTTGTTGGCTTTTTGAACCAAGGATGATGGTAATATGGTTAGAACGCTTGCGAATCCTGTGTGCACGTCCCTGGGGAGCAGTATTGATGCGTTTCAGTGTGCGCCCCACATCAACCTTGATTTCATTCACAAACAAATCTGCATCTTCAATGCGAAGTTTTTCATTTTTCAACTGCCAGTTGGCAATTGCAGAAAGAAGAAGCTTCCGCATTTTTTCAGCCGGCTGCTTGCTTGTATTTTTCAAGGTATGCAGTGCCAGCTCCACTCTCTTGCCGCGGATCAGGTCAGCGACCAATCTTGCTTTTCGCGGGGAAGTAGGATTATTCTGAAGAGTGGCTACTGCAGTCTTCTTCTTAGCTTCCTTTCGGATCTTAGCTCTCGTACGACTTTTGACTCCCATAATCTAGTTTCCTTTATTTCTTTGCTTTATCTTTATTTCCGGAATGCCCCCTGAAAATGCGGGTTGGGGCAAACTCACCAAGTTTATGACCTACCATGTTCTCTGTAACATATACAGGGATAAATTTATTCCCGTTATGGACAGCAATAGTCAGCCCTACAAAATCCGGAGAAATTACAGAACCCCTCGACCAGGTTTTGATGACGGTCTTTTTCTTGGATTCCACAGCGTCCGTAACTTTCTTTTCGAGCTTGTAGTGGATAAAAGGTCCTTTTTTAAGCGATCTGCTCATATTACTATTGATTAGCTGTTACTTTTTCCGTTTTTCAATGATGTACTGGTTCGATTGCTTTTTCTTCGAACGGGTCTTATAACCCTTTGCAGGCATACCCTTGCGTGAGCGCGGGTGTCCGCCTGTAGCACGGCCTTCGCCCCCACCCATGGGATGGTCAACCGGGTTCATGGCAACACCGCGGGTTCTCGGTCTGCGACCCAACCAGCGTTTGCGGCCGGCTTTACCATGCTTTTCAAGCTGGTGGTCGGTGTTCGACACCATGCCAATAGTAGCTTTACAGGTCTGAAGGATCATACGGGTTTCTCCTGAGGGCATTTTCAGGATAGCAAATTTCCCGTCGCGCGACATAAGCTGAGCATAAGAGCCCGCCGAACGGACAAGTTTGGCTCCCTGACCTGGACGTAATTCCACATTGTGAACAACGGTACCGAAGGGTATCTCGCTTAAAAACATGGTATTCCCAATTTCAGGAGGAACACCAATCCCTGAAAGAACCGTTTGCCCAACCTTTAAACCATGAGGAGCAACGATATATCGTTTCTCTCCATCTTTGTAGTTAACAAGAGCAATTCTTGCAGTACGGTTCGGGTCATACTCTATAGTCTTCACCAAACCGGGAATATTGTCTTTATCCCTCTTGAAGTCGATTACCCGGTAAACCTGTTTATGACCACCGCCAGTATAACGCATAGTCATTCTTCCCTGGTTGTTTCTTCCACCGGTTTTTCTGGTAGGAGCCAGCAGGCTCTTCTCTGGGGTCATAGAGGTGATGTCATCATAAGAGCTGATAACCTTAAACCTCTGACCGGGAGTTGTTGGTTTGTATTTCTTAAGCGCCATTTATTTAAATATTGCTGTAAAAATCAATAGTTTCGCCTTTTGCCAATGTCACAATAGCTTTTTTCCTCGAAGCGCTCCTTCCGGAGATCACACCGCCTTTTGTATAACGGCTTTTTTTCTTTCCAAAAACGACCATTGTGCTGATCGATTCAACTTCAACACCATACAGATCTTTAATCGCCTGCTTGATTTGAAGCTTATTTGCCTTGCGGTCAACAAAGAACCCATACCTGTTCAGGGTTTCTCCCTGATGGGTCATCTTCTCTGTAATGATAGGCTTAATAATAATTCTCATCGGATTATTGAATAAATTGTTTAATTCTGATGAATTTTTACAATTTCAGGAATTGAGCTTTCGGTCATCAACACCTGCTTTGCGTCAAGAATTTCGTAAGTGTTCAGATCGGCTGTGCGCACGATCTTGACTCGCTTAAGGTTTCTGGCTGCCAGCAAAAGGTTGCTATCCGGCGAATTTACAACCACGAGGGTCTTTTTACCGGTAAGCTGAAAACTTTTCAGCAGTTCAGAAACATTCTTTGTCTTCGGTGAATCGAAAATAAAGTCCTCGAGTACCACCAGATTGCTTTCCTTAACTTTATAGCTAAGAGCTGAAATACGAGCAAGTTTCTTCAGTTTCTTATTGAGTTTGAAGTTGTAATCCCTTGGCTGCGGTCCGAAAATGCGAGCTCCGCCGCGAAACAGAGGACTTTTGATACTGCCTTTGCGGGATCCGCCGGTTCCTTTCTGTTTATGCAGTTTTTTCGTGCTTCCCGAAACCGTTGATTTTTCGAGTGTGGCATGAGTCCCCTGACGCTGATTAGCCATATGCTGCTTTACATCCAGATAAATGGCATGGTCGTTAGGCTCAATTCCGAATACCGTATCATCCAGTATGACGTTACGGCCGGTTTCTGTTCCTTTAATGTTAAATACTTTTATTTCCATCGCTCAATTATTACATATGCTCCTGCAGGTCCCGGAATTGCTCCCTTAACCAAAACGAGATTCTTTTCTAAGATTATCTTTAATATCTGTAGGTTGAGTACCTTAACACGGTTTCCTCCCATACGGCCGGCCATTCTCAAACCAGGCCATACCCTTGAAGGCCATGATGATGCGCCAACAGAGCCAGGTGCGCGCAGGCGGTCGTGCTGTCCGTGTGTTGCTTCACCTACACCATGAAAATGATGTCTTTTGACAACACCCTGAAATCCTTTTCCTTTGGACGTACCGACGACGTCAATATATTCGCCTTCCTCAAAAATGTCAACTTTGAGAATATCCCCGAACTGTTTCTGATGACCTGCTTCAAAACGGGTAAATTCTGCAACAATTTTCTTCGGAGTGATCCCTGCTTTCTTAAAGTGGCCCAGCTCGGCTTTTGTGGTATGTTTTTCTTTCTTATCCTCAAAAGCAAGCTGGATGGCATCATAGCCTTCTTTTTCCTTGGATCGGATCTGTGTAACGACACAGGGACCTGCTTCAATGACAGTACAGGGAATATTCTTCCCGTTTGCATCATAGATGCTGGTCATACCGACTTTTCTTCCAATTAATCCAGACATTTCTTACGATTTTTTTCGTTAGCTTCAAATACAATTACACCCTCATCACACTTTAATCTCAACTTCCACACCTGAAGGGAGTTCCAGTTTCATCAGGGCATCGATTGTTTTCGATGTTGTGCTGTAAATATCCAGCATGCGTTTATAAGTGCAGAGCTGGAACTGTTCCCTGGATTTTTTGTTCACAAAAGTCGAACGCAACACAGTGAAGATCTTCTTGTCAGTGGGCAAAGGAATTGGGCCGCTAACAACGGCGCCGGTAGCCTTAACTGTTTTTACGATCTTCTCGGCCGATTTGTCGACAAGGTTGTAATCGTAAGACTTCAGTTTTATTCTAATTCTCTGGCTCATATAAATGATTAATATACAGGCACGTAGCCTCTGATTTTAAATAACACTTCATCCATAACATCCTGAGGAGTTTGGGAATATTGGGAAAACTCCAGCATACATGTAGCTCTTCCGCTTGTGATACTTCTAAGGGTAGTCACATAACCGAACATTTCGGCCAGGGGCACCTTCCCGTGAATCACTGCATTACCCAGCCGGCTTTCAACATTGTCAACATGTCCGCGGCGTTTGTGTATATCACTTGTGACTTCACCCATGCTTTCATTCGGCGTAACAATCTCAAAGCGCATCAAAGGTTCCATCAGTATTGCTTTAGCTTTTCGGGTAGCTTCCCTGAATGCTATTCCGGCTGCAATCTGGAACGATAATGCATCTGAATCTACACTATGAAAGGCGCCATCAAGAAGGCGTACTTTAACGCTTTCAATAGGGAAACCTATAACAGGTCCGTTCGACATACCTGATTTCAGGCCTTTTTCAATAGCCGGGATAAATTCTTTCGGGATATTTCCTCCCTTTACATCATTGATAAACTGTAATCCTTTCACTCCCTTATCCGCAGGTGAAATTTCAATGGAAAGATCAGCAAACCGGCCTTTACCACCGCTTTGTTTTTTGTATACCTCATGGTGCATTACCGCATTCACGATAGCTTCCTTGTATGCAACCTGTGGATTTCCTCGGTTCACTTCAATATTAAACTCACGTCTCATCCTGTCGGCAATAATATCGAGGTGAAGTTCACCCATTCCACTAATCACAGTCTGACCGGTCTCTTCATCAATCTTAACACGGAAAGTAGGATCTTCTTCGGCCATTTTTTTAAGACAAATCGCCAGTTTCTCTACATCGTCCTGGGTCTTAGGCTCAATGGCCATATTGATGACCGGTTCTGGAAAGCTCATAGTCTCAAGCAGAACAGGATGCTTGATGTCGCACAATGTGTCACCCGTACGAATTTCTTTAAACCCAACTGCAACGCCAATTTCCCCTGCTTCAATACGCTTGAGTGGTAATTGTTTGTTGGCATGCATCTGCACGATACGCAGCAGTCGTTCTTTCTTATCGGTATTGGCGTTTAACACCACATTCCCTGCATCCAAAGCGCCCGAATAAACGCGAAAAAATGCGATTCTGCCAACAAACGGATCAGTAGCAATTTTGAATGCCAGAGCAGAGAATGGTTCATCCGCATCGGGATGACGTTCCTCTGATTTCTCTGTATACGGATTGATGCCTATGATAGGAGGCATATCGTTTGGGGAAGGGAGAAACCTGATAATGCTGTCGATCAGAGTCTGAACACCTTTATTTTTAAAAGAGGCTCCGCAGATAACAGGAGTGATCCTGTTCTGGATTGTAGCTTTGCGGACCTGTGCAATAATTTCCTCTTCGGTAATGGAGTCGGGATTCTCAAAAAATTTGTGAAGCAGTTCCTCGCTTTCCTCGGCAGCTCCTTCAATAAGATTGCCACGGTATTGGCTCACTTGTTCTTTCATATCCTCAGGAACAGGGATCTCAAAATATTCCTTGCCCAGGGAAGCATCATCCCATGAATACGCTTTACCTGAGATCAGGTCAACAATTCCCCTGAAATCATCTTCAGCTCCGATGGGTAATTGAACAGGAACCGGTTTGGCTCCAAGTCGTTCCCTTATCTGATCCACGACTTTATAAAAATCGGCGCCGGTACGATCCATTTTATTCACGTAACTGATACGGGGAACATGGTATTTATCGGCCTGTCTCCATACAGTCTCCGACTGTGGTTCTACACCTCCGACAGCGCAGAATAAAGCGACGGCGCCGTCGAGCACACGCAGAGACCTCTCCACTTCAACTGTAAAATCTACATGGCCTGGAGTGTCAATAATATTGATACGGTAAGTGTGATTTTGAAAATCCCAATACACTGTTGTTGCAGCCGAGGTAATGGTAATTCCGCGTTCCTGCTCCTGAACCATCCAGTCCATAGTTGCAGTACCGTCATGCACCTCGCCCATCTTATAATTGATCCCGGTATAATACAATATGCGCTCGGTAGTTGTAGTCTTACCGGCGTCGATATGAGCCATAATGCCAATGTTGCGTGTATGTTCGAGTTGCCCGGGCATTATATAATATATTGTATAGATATCAGGGTTAAATGATTAAAATCTGAAATGTGAAAATGCTTTGTTGGCTTCAGCCATACGGTGTGTGTCTTCTTTCCGTTTGAAAGCAGCACCTTCTTCTTTGTATGCTGCCACGATCTCGGAGGCCAGTTTATGTGCCATGCTTTTTTCGTGACGTTTCCTTGCATATCCAACAAGTGATTTCATCCCGATTGAGCTCTTGCGCGAAGGTCTGATCTCGGAAGGAATCTGGAAAGTAGCTCCGCCGATACGGCGACTACGCACCTCAACAGAAGGAGTTACATTGGCCAGGGCTTTCTTAAACACCTCCAGGCCATCTTCCTTGGTCTTTTCGCTAACGATGTCGATCGCTTCATAAAAGATGTCGTATGACTGGTTCTTTTTGCCGCTGAACATCATGTTATTCACAAACTTGGTAACCAGCGTATCGCTGAACCTGGGGTCGGGAATTATGATCCTTTTCTTTGGTCTTGATTTTCTCATATGCGCTTAAATAACAGCTGTGATTATGCTTTCTTTTCTTTAGGCTTCTTGGCTCCATATTTCGAACGGCGCTGTTTGCGACCTTCAACACCTGATGTATCAAGTGCGCCACGGATGATGTGATAACGAACACCTGGGAGATCTTTTACACGGCCTCCGCGGATCATCACGATGGAGTGTTCCTGGAGGTTATGACCTTCACCCGGAATGTAAGCGTTAACTTCCTTTCCGTTTGTAAGACGAACACGTGCAACTTTACGCATTGCAGAGTTAGGCTTTTTTGGAGTGGTTGTATAAACCCTCACACATACACCACGGCGCTGAGGGCATGAATCAAGCGCCGGAGCTTTACTCTTATCCGTCAACTTTTTTCTTCCTTTGCGAACCAATTGCGAAATTGTAGGCATATTGAAATGTTTAAATTCTTTTCAAATTTTCTGACGCTAAAACCGACGTCTGGTAAAGAAGGATATGGGCTTTTAATATAAAAGGAGTCTTACAGAGAGACTTTTTCACTGCAGCCAACGGTCCGGCTGCTGTTGAAACCTATAGATGTCTCGCTTTGTCAGGTTTCCTAATAATCTTCGGCTTGGTATCCCCTCAAAAACCAAATCTGGTTTTCGAGGGTGCAAAATTACAAATCTTTTTCTTTCAAACAAGAGAATTCGTATTTTTTTTCCCAACAAGTTGAAGAAAGTCAAAAAAACACCTGTTTCTTTCGCCTGATATCTGATATCTGATGGCGGATGATGATCACAGTACCTTCACGGTCGGGAAGCAGAACCATAGATTCGGGTATGGTTTTACAAAAATCATCGACGGCTTTCATCACTCCCTCCCATTTATGATTGTAATCGTGAACTAATATCACGCCACCTGGGCTTAAACGGGTATAAAAAAAATCCAAACCAGCCTTTGTCGGGTTATACAGGTCGGCATCAATATTGACCAGGGCAAACTTTTCCCCGGTTAACTTAGATGCCGATGCAGGAAAATAGCCAGGACACATAATTATATTTTGGTTTCCCCTAATAGTATCCAATACCTTATTTATATGTGTATCGGCAAAATTGCTGGTTGTATAGGTGGCGGCCTCCCCTTTTTCAATGGCAAGATCCTGGCTCTTAAAGCCTTCGAAAGTATCGAAAAGATAAAACCTCCTGCCGGGATCGAGATGATGCAAAACTCTTGCACTATCTCCTTTATAGACTCCCAGTTCGGCAAAGGCCCCGGGCACCTGTTCTTTTTTAAGCCTTTCGACCTGGAACCAAAAATTAAAGAATCTTACCTTATCTGCGTATTTTCTCTCAAGTTTAAGTTGTATCCTGGTCAGACCACCTTCTTTCCGGGCATTCTTCCAGGCAACCGGCTGATAATCTGGATTTATAATCAGATCCCTGATATATCTGATAAAAAGAATCACGACCAGTATAATTAAAGTATAGTTAATAATCTGAAATATATTCATGTATGAAATATTGAAAACAAGATGACATCCGGCGTTTGTAAAGGTAAAAAAAAACCGGATACCACTTGACGCTCATACTAAAAGAGGCAGCACCCCTAAGGGATGCTGCCTCTAAAAACAACAAGCAGTAGATTATTATTTCCTTGATCAGGGATGCCAGATATTCGCGGAATTTCTGTATCCGGGAAGATTCTGATACCAATTGGGATACAAAGTACCACCCGATTCAGCCCAGTTTGCAAAGAAGTTGTAAGCGCTGAGCACACTCACTTTTTCGCAGGGATAATCAAAAGTTGCAGGAATGTTAAGAGCCCATGGCAGGTTGTTGATCGTTTTATAATACCTTCCTATGCCGGGTTGTGAATTGTCATCCCCTGTCCCAAAATAAGGACAGTTCGCTGCTTTTGTCGTTGGGACGTAATCAGGGAGATGGATTTCGGCAACACGTTGCATATTTCTGATCATGAACGGATTGTAAGGAGGGGTTCCGAGGTCGGTCGTGAGCATGGGTGCAGTAAGATGAATGCTGATGGTTACCGTATCGGCTGTCCCCACGGGGTCGCCAAGTACGGTATTGAAGAAGACCGGGGTTACCCTGTGGATCACATTTTCGTAATTGTCGAACGGGATGATCACAGCTTTTGCATCACCTGCTTCGGTGCCGTTTGAAGACAGAGTGATATAATTGTTTTTGAGGTTGTACCCGCTCACCGAGGCAACGTTGCCCGGGACAAGTTTGTCGAACTGTATTCCAAAACCGTTCTGAAAGGAAGCGCCGGCAGCCCTTACGTATAACTTGATCTGGATATCGGTCACCTTGTTCTGAACGTTGGTAGTCAGAGTAAATTTATAATACAATACCAGGTCGTTTAGGTCATAGTCGCCTTTCTCGGGCCAAAGGTCTTCATATACCACAGTTCCGATATAAACGTTGCCTACAGGTGCCGGGGGAGGAGTCACACCTTCGGGGTTACAGCCACTGACAGGAATTGTGTTTGTAATATTCGCAAAGCTGACAAAGGTTGCACCTGAAGTGAAGTTTGTAGCATCTCCGGCAACCATTACACCATTAGTTTGTGCAGTTTCAATAGGGCCCGTGATCACCCTGGGACCGTCAAAGCGCAAATCATGAGTTACCTTGATCTCATTCTTTGAACCAAAACCCTGCACATCGGCATTTACTCTGAGGTCGTACGTAGAGATCATAGAACCGTCATACAATTTCATAAACCCGGTTCCTCCCTGCATAAAAGCTTCACCATAACACTTGATGTAACCAGTCTGGTTTGTGAATTCACAGTTGTTCAAATGAAAGAATCCATGCACTATCAGAGAACAAGCATTAAGGAAAATCGAGTTATTGCAGTTCATATCGCCTGTCACTTCAATGGTTCCGCCGTTGGTCACCTGGTTAATGGCATTCCAGTGGCTGTTTATATTGAGTGTAGCCCCCCCTGCATTGATCAGTGAGCCGGAGTTGCCATTCATATTATACTGTCCGTAAACAGTCATGAGATTATAATTTTCCACATAGCCATCCGGTGCAAATGTGCCGGCAATATGGCAGGTGCCCCAATTCTGGAATGTACCCGATTTTTTCACCTGCACGGTGACAGGACTTGCAACAGTACCAATTGTCCCCGTGGAGCTTACCTTAACGTAACTCATTAGATCGCCTGGATTAAAGCCAATATCTAGTGATCCGGTAAAAGTTCCGCAAATAATCAGTGTGGTTCCGCTTTTAATCGTCAGGTTCTTTGAACAGGTTCCTGTAATATAATAGGTAAATCCATCATTTATTGTCTGATTCCCGCTCCCGCTGAGAGTGTATGCAGGAGTAGCCGCACTGCAATCAGGCCCGACAAGCACTTTGAGGTCTTTTGTTTTGGGAGTTGTAAAAGTATATGTCATCGTCTCACTCACCGGGACGCTTGCGACCTGCCCTTGTCCACTATTCGGGATAAGCTGAATGTAGAGCTGGGAAATACCGGTGGGGATCCTCACCTTTGCAAGGATTGCATTTGAGTTACCGGCCCAGCCCTGAAATATTACTGTCCCCCTTTTTGAAGGATCATCAAGGGTAACGATCACTTTATTATACTGGTATGTGACCGAGGGAATGTCCATTCCGATATTCAAGCTGACTTCCCTGGTCATTTCCCAGTTGAACGACTCGGAAATCTTAAGATCATCCATCGTCCTGACTTTGGGATTAGTGTTGTCGATCTTGCGGCATCCCGATAACAGGACAAGCGTTGATGTGAGGATAACGATCAGTGAAAAGAGTTTTGTTTTCATGGCTTTTTGTTTAGCAGGTGGTTGGGGTAAAATATTACCGTAAAACACCAAATTCAAAGTAAAGATACAACAAACGGACAGGTGTTTACAACAACAAAAAGGTATGTGATGCTTCTTAATTAGTATATGTGGGTTATTTTCATGTAAGCGTAACTTTTTATTTCATGATTTGCTATTTAAGTCTTTTCATGCAAATAGTTTTTCACAATTTCCCTGTCAAAGTTCTAATCTCTTACCTTTGGACCGATTTTAAAAGTATGTCGGGAATTCTTGAAAAACTTAATGAAGCCCAGCGCGAGGCCGTCATTGAAACCGAAGGACCTGTAATGGTTATAGCGGGCGCCGGATCGGGCAAAACCCGTGTTCTTACATACCGGGTTGCCTACCTGCTCGAACGTGGAGTTGACCCTTTTCATATCCTTGCCCTTACCTTTACGAACAAGGCGGCGCGAGAGATGACCGAGCGCATTCTGAGTCTGGCAGGCAACAAAGAAGCCAAGAACGTTTGGATGGGAACATTCCACTCTGTTTTTTCACGGGTACTTCGTATCGAGGGACATCGTCTTGGATATCCCGCTAATTATACGATTTACGATTCCGAGGACTCAAAAAAGCTTATCCGGAACCTGGTAAAAGAAAACAAACTCGATGAAAAACTATACCAGCCGGGGTATGTGGCCCAGAGGATCTCGGCAGCCAAAACAAGCCTGATATCTTCAGAAGAATACCAGACCCTCCCGGAAATACAGGAGTATGATAATTCTTCAGGGAAACCTTTTACTGGCAAGATCTATCTTCAATACCAGAACCGTCTGATGCGCTCCTCGGCTATGGACTTCGACGATCTGTTGTTCAATATGAATATTCTGCTTCGCGATTTCTCTGATGTACTTATCAAATATCAGCAAAAATTCAGGTATATTCTTGTGGATGAGTACCAGGACACGAATTATGCCCAGTATCTTATCGTGAAGAAACTGGCTGCGAACAACGAAAACCTATGCATTGTAGGGGATGATGCACAAAGTATTTATGGCTTCCGCGGAGCGAACATTCAGAACATACTGAATTTCAGAAGCGATTACCCTGATCATAAAGTGTTCAAACTTGAACAGAACTACCGCTCTACCAAAACTATTGTAGAAGCCGCCAATAAAGTCATCCTTAATAATAAAAACCAGATATTCAAAGAGATCTGGACCGACAATGACGAAGGTTCCAAGATTGCCCTGCTTCACGCGTCAACCGACAATGAAGAAGGCAACCTGGTTGCTCAGTCCATTTTTGAAGACAAAATGAACCGGCAGTTGTCGAACGACTCGTTTGCTATTCTTTACCGTACGAACTCCCAGTCGAGGATCATGGAAGAAGCTCTTCGCAAACTGAATATTCCTTGCAGGGTTTACGGTGGAGTTTCATTTTACCAGAGGAAAGAGATAAAAGACATGCTTGCTTACTACCGGCTGTCGATCAATCCGAGGGATGAAGATGCTTTGCTGCGAGTGATAAACTATCCTGCCCGTGGCATTGGAAAAACTACGGTTGAAAAGCTGATCGTCCTGGCCGATGAACATAAAAAGAGCCTCTTTGATCTGATTGAAAGTCCACCGGCAACGGTAAGGTTCCCTGAAAATACCTGGGCCAAAATTACCGGCTTTATCACGATGATTAAGAGTTTCGGCGCTCTTCTGAAAACAAAAAACGCCTTTGAAATGGCAAAGCATATAGCCATGTCGTCGGGCCTTATCAGAGAGCTGCATGAAGACAAATCGCCTGAAGGGGTTAGCAGGTTCGAGAATCTGGAGGAGCTTTTTAACGCTATTAAAGAGTTTACCGAAACGCCAAGAACAGATTTAGAAACAGGCGAAATTGAAGACAACGTGGTGAGAACGCTCGATGAATTCCTTCAGGATGTGGCCCTGCTTACTGATGCAGATTACGGCAACAAGGACGACAAGGACAGGGTTGCCCTGATGACTGTGCACGCGGCCAAGGGCCTTGAATTTCCGTATGTGTTCGTTGTGGGTATGGAAGAAAACCTTTTCCCCTCAATCCAGTCAATGAATTCAAGGACCGATCTGGAAGAAGAAAGAAGACTGTTTTACGTGGCTGTTACAAGAGCCGAAGTTAAACTCACCCTTGCTTATTCCGAGAACCGATACCGCTGGGGAAATCTTACGATGTGCGAGCCCAGCCGGTTTATCAGCGAGATCCCCGAAAAACTTATCGATTTTCCGAGAAGGTCATCCGCCAAGAAAGAAAGTTTCAATTCTGCCGATAATTTTTCCAACATGCTCAATGGGATGAGTCTGCCTCCCAGGAAAGCAGGCGGTTATCAACCTGTAAAGCCAGCCCCCCAGCCTGCTTCCAAAGTACCACCTTCAAAGCCATTTGCGCCTCCTGTTAATCCTGCTGTTTCTGCTATTCCCCCAGCTGACATTGAAGATATTAAAACCGGCATGGAGGTTGAGCATGAACGTTTCGGGAAAGGGAAAGTGCTTGAACTTGAAGGAATAGGGCCAAACAAAAAAGCCACGGTGTTTTTCCCTTCCATAGGCCAGAAACAGCTGTTACTGAAATTCGCTAAACTGAGGATAGCCGAATAAGTTGTATCTTTACACAAATTTTTAACAATGGAATATAATACAACACGCGCCCAGATGGTCATTCCTGAATATGGAAGAAATGTGCAGAAAATGGTTCAATACCTCTGCACCATTGATGACCGGGATCGGAGGACAAAAGCGGCCAAATTCGTGATCAATGTTATGGGGCAGCTTTATCCGGCAGCAAAAGAAACATCAGACTTCAAACATAAACTCTGGGATCATATGTACATCATCTCTGATTTTAAATTGGATGTTGATGCTCCCTATCCCGCTCCTCCTCCCCTGTCGACCAGCCTCAAGCCAGAAAAACTGCAGTACCATGATAAGGCCATCGAGTTCCGTCATTATGGTAAGAATATTGCGCTGATGCTCGAGAAGGCGATTGATTATGACGATGGCGCTGAGAAGGATTCGTTAATACATGCCATCGCCCAGCACATGAAGAAGTCATATCTTAACTGGAACCGTGAATCGGTTGATGATGACCTTATTGAAATACATCTTGATAAACTTTCTAAGGGGAAGGTAAAGCTAAAACAAGATTTCAAATTCCAGCACACCAATGATATTCTGGGGCTTAACAAGAAAAAGAAACCTTTCCGCCCGAGTCCAAATGGGAAATATAATCCCAGAAACAGGAACCGCCCTCAGCAATGAGTTCTTTCGAGATCACCGGAGGCAGGCGGCTTCAGGGGGAGATCACTCCCCAGGGAGCAAAAAATGAAGCTCTTCAGGTTATCTGCGCCTGCCTTCTGACAAGCGAAAAAGTTACTATCCATAATATTCCCGACATCAGGGATGTGAGTAAACTGATTGAATTGCTGCGTACCCTGGGCGTGGGTATTAGCATTTCAGGCTCTTCGGTTACATTCGAAGCAGGTGAGATCAACTTTGATTTTCTGCAGACTAAAGAATTTCGCGAAAAGGTTGGCAGCCTGAGGGGTTCTATTATGATTCTCGGTCCTATGCTTGCACGCTATAAAAAAGGATTTGTTTACCTTCCTGGCGGAGACAAGATTGGCAGAAGGCGACTGGATACGCATTTTACCGGCCTGGGTAAATTAGGAGCAATATTTTCATACAATCCCGAAGAAGGATTATATAGTGTGGTAGCCCCTAAGCTCCAGGGAACCTATATGCTCCTTGATGAAGCTTCAGTCACTGGCACGGCAAATATTATCATGGCTGCTGTTCTTGCAAAAGGAACAACGACTATATTCAACGCCGCCTGCGAACCTTATATTTACCAGCTTTGCTCCATGCTCTCCCGTATGGGTGCCAAAATCAGCGGGATAGGTTCAAATCTTCTCACTATTGATGGCGTTGAACATCTTCATGGCTGCGAGCACACCTTGCTATCTGATATGATAGAGGTTGGCAGTTTTATCGGACTTGCCGCAATGACCGGTTCCGAAATTACGATAAAAGATGCCGGGATTCAGCATCTCGGACTGATTCCTGATGTATTCCGGCGGCTTGGCATAAAAATGGAATTCCGCGATAAAGATATTTTTATCCCACGGCAGGATCATTATGAGGTTGAGTCATTCATGGATGGCTCTATAATGACTATCGCCGATGCCCCCTGGCCCGGTTTTACTCCCGACCTGATAAGTATTGTGCTTGTTGTTGCAACTCAGGCCAGAGGCAGCGTACTGATTCATCAGAAAATGTTTGAAAGCAGACTGTTTTTTGTTGATAAGCTCATTGATATGGGTGCTAAGATCATTCTGTGCGATCCACACCGGGCCACAGTAATTGGCCTTGACCATACCTATCCTATGAAAGGTATACGGATGTCATCCCCCGATATCAGAGCAGGTGTTGCCTTGCTTATTGCAGCGCTTTCGGCCCAGGGAAGAAGCATTATCGATAATATTGAGCAGATCGACAGGGGCTACCAGAATATTGATGTCAGGCTTCAGAATCTCGGTGCCGATATAAAACGAATAAATTCCTGACATTTTGTCGCAAATATCCCTTTGGCAAATTTTTTGATGATGTTTCGCGAATGCAAATGCATTATACTACTGTTATGTCTAAAAAAGAATACAAAGAAGAAAGAAAGCCCGAAATCTTTTCAACAGAAAAGGGAGAGGCTGCACAGCCTGCCGCGACAAATACCACCGGAACTTCCGATGCTGCTGATAGCAGCGGGAGAAATATGGATGAGGACATGTCTGAAAAAATCGACGAACTTAATGATAAGTATCTCCGGTTATATTCCGATTTTGATAATTACCGCCGTCGTACGCTAAAAGATATCGGAGAGATCCGTAAAAATGCCTCAGAGGATGTGATTGTAAAACTTCTTCCTGTTCTGGATGATTTTGAAAGAGCAATCAAGGCTTTTGATTCTACTGAAAACGCAGAGGCTTTGAAAGAAGGCATCATACTGATATTCAACAAATTCATGACCACTCTCACGAACCAGGGACTGGAACAGATGAAAACGGCCGGAGAACCTTTCGATACTGATTTTCATGAAGCTATCACCAACATCCCCGCACCCAATGAAAAAATGAAAAACAAAGTCGTGGATGAAATCGAGAAAGGCTACCTGCTCAACGGAAAAGTGATAAGGTATGCTAAGGTAGTAGTAGGAGCTTAGGATTAACCACAACCCCCAATAATGTCTAAACGAGATTTTTACGAGATACTTGAAGTAAGTAAGAACGCTTCTGCAGAAGAGCTTAAAAAGGCCTACCGCAAGCAGGCTATCCGCTTTCACCCGGATAAAAACCCGGGAGATAAGGAAGCTGAAGAGAATTTCAAGGAAGCAGCCGAAGCATATGAGATTCTGAGTGATCAGGCCAAGCGCCAGAGGTATGACCAATACGGCCATGCAGGACTTGGCAACGGGGGCGGCTTTGGAGGATACGGGGGTGGAATGAGAATGGAAGATATCTTCAGTCATTTCGGTGATATTTTTGGAGGCGGTATGGATGATCCGTTCTCTTCATTTTTCGGAGGAGGAGGCCGAAGTGGTGGACGGACTGTAAACCGGGGGTCTAATCTCAGGGTAAAGGTTAAGCTCAGCCTTGAGGAGATCGCTCATGGTGTCGAGAAAAAGATCAAGGTTAATAAATACATTTCATGCTCAACCTGCCGGGGTACCGGTGCAAAAAGCGGAAATGCTTACCAGACTTGTTCTACATGCAAAGGCTCAGGCCATGTTACACGGGTAACTTCCACTTTTATTGGCCAGATGCAGACCACTTCTACCTGTCCTCATTGTGGAGGGGAAGGAAAGATAATAACCGACAAATGCATGGATTGTTCCGGTAACGGAATCGTGAAGGGTGAAGAAGTTATTTCAATCAAGATTCCCGCGGGTGTAGGTGAAGGCATGCAGCTTTCAATGGGTGGAAAAGGAAATGCTGCAGCCAGGGGAGGAATCGCCGGTGATCTGCTGATACAAATAGAAGAAATTAAACACGCTGAACTGATCAGAGACGGGAATAATCTCTTGTTCAATCAGTATATTTCAATACCCGAAGCAGCCCTGGGTTCAAATGCAGAGATTCCTGGTATAGACGGAAAAATTAAAATAAAAATTGAACCCGGAACGCAGGGAGGCAGAATTATACGGCTCAAAGGCAAGGGCCTCCCAAGTGTAAACACTTATGAAGGTAAAGGCGACCTGCTGGTGACCCTACATGTCTGGACCCCGAAAATCCTGTCGAAAGAAGAAAAGACTCTACTCGAAAAACTTGCTAAATCTGAAAATTTCCACCCCAATCCCACCGAAAAGGAAAAAGGGTTCTTCTCAAAAATGAAAGATATCTTTGAATAAAGTTGAAGGTGTAACATAAACTCTGCCATCCGCCATCTGATATATGACATCTGACATCTGACATCCCCCAACCCCCCAACCCCCAATCCCCCCCCCCCATGGAACTATTCTCGGCCCTGAATGTCTCCAAACAGTTTTCCGGCCATAAAGCCCTCGACAAAGTCAATATCAGCATACCCGAAGGGAGCATCTTCGGATTGCTTGGCCCGAATGGAGCAGGAAAAACCACATTCATACGTATTATTAATCAGATTATTGCCCCTGATGAGGGACAGCTCTTTTACAATGGCAGAGAACTGAAGCCGAACGATATATATAATATCGGATACCTCCCTGAGGAGCGTGGGCTTTATAAAAAAATGACTGTCGGCGAGCAGGCCATGTACCTGGCCCAACTGAAAGGACTGAGCAAGCAGGAAGCTCACAAAAGACTGATCCACTGGTTTGAGAAATTTGAAATGAAGTCGTGGTGGAATAAAAAAGTCGAGGAACTTTCAAAAGGCATGCAGCAGAAGGTACAGTTCCTGATCACCATAATCCATGAACCCAAATTGCTGATCTTCGATGAGCCTTTCAGCGGATTTGACCCAATTAATGCCAGCATGCTTAAGGATGAGATCATCGCCCAGAAAGAAAAAGGGGCCACAATTATCTTTTCCACTCACAACATGGCCTCGGTAGAAGAACTATGCGATCATATTTCCCTGATCAACAATGCCAGGGTTGTTTTGGATGGACCGGTAAGAGATATTAAAAAGACTTTTAAGACGAATACTTTTGAAATAGCTTACAATAACTACATGGGAAAACTTGAAACTATCCTGCCCTCCGCTTTCAGTATTATCAAAGAGTGGGATGATCATGATCTTCGGAAGGCGTCGGTACAAATTCCTGCCGAAGCCAATCCCAACCAGCTGATCTCCTCTTTGCTGCCAAATGTTGCCCTGCATTCATTCAGCGAACTGGTGCCCAACATGAACGATATTTTTATCAGGGTTGTGACCGAAAAGAAACCCGAACCTATTCTGCAATAGCACTATGCACAAAATTATTCTGATTATCAAGCGTGAATACCTGACCAGGGTCAGAAAAAAGTCATTCCTTGTAATGACTATTCTGGGGCCCCTGCTTATGGCAGCTATCGTGGTTGTACCTGTTTACATGGCAACACGGGGGAATGAACTCAAAACTGTCGCCGTGATTGACCAGACCGGTATCTTTTTCGAGAAATTCAAGGATACCGACAACATTAAATTTCACTATCTGCTAAGCGATTTAGGCTCAGCCAAAACCAATTTCAGGCAAAGCGGGGACTATGCACTTCTATTCATACCAAAAACCGAAGTCAGCATACCCACAAATGCCATCCTGTATGCTGAAAGCAACGTATCGATGAACGTGAAAAGTTACATTAAAAATGTAATGACCAAGCAGGTTGAGGATATGAAACTGGAAGCCAAGCTAAAAGACCTGCAGACCGACAAGAAGAACCCCTTGAATGTTGAAGATATACTTCGTTCGGTAAAAACCATCGTTGATGTAAACACGATTAAAATCACTGATGAGGGGAAAGAAGAAAAAAGCTATACAGAAATCAGTATGGTACTGGGTACTTTCTCAGGTATCCTGATTTATTTCTTTATTTTCATGTTCGGTTCCCAGGTAATGAGAGGTGTTATAGAGGAAAAAACCAACCGTATCATTGAGGTAATTATTTCATCGGTCAAACCTTTCGAACTGATGATGGGTAAAATTATCGGTGTTGGTTTGGTTGGTCTTACCCAGTTCCTGTTATGGGTGGTACTTACATTCGGAATTGTGACTGTTATTACATCGACATTTGCAGGGAAAGGACAGCATAAACAGAGCATTGAGCAAAGTATGATGCAGAACGCATCAAAATATAATCCTGATAATCTGGCCCAAACTGACGCCCCATCAGTAAAAGAAAAGCAGGATGAAGGGGTCAACGAAATTTTTGAAGCTCTTAACACGGTCAATTTCCCAGTTATGATAGGAGCTTTCGTGTTTTTCTTTCTCTTCGGCTACCTGATGTATGGTTCGTTGTTCGCGGCTATCGGGGGAGCGGTCGACAGCGAGGCCGACACTCAGCAATTCATGCTGCCAATCACCGTACCATTGATACTTTCTATTGTGATGATGCAATATTTCATACAGGATCCCTCGGGGCAAATTGCATTCTGGTTTTCGATCTTCCCCCTTACCTCTCCTGTTGCCATGATGATCAGGATCCCATTTGGAATTCCTTACTGGCAGGTAGCACTTTCGATGGTCTTACTCATTCTGACCTTCCTGGGCACAACCTGGATGGCGGCAAAGATATACCGCACCGGCATACTGATGTATGGGAAGAAAGTGAGTTATAAGGAACTTTGGAAGTGGCTGAGATATTAAATGGTGAAATGGTGAAATGGTGAAATTTGTCGCTATTTATCCAGCATTTTCGTAAACTGGGACTTTGGCCGCTTTTTCCAGTCTTTTTTATGATACACGTAACTGATGATCAGTGGCAGAACGCTGGTTGCCTCGGCATATACCATCTGTTCGAAGATTGTTTCCACTTTACCCCAAGAAGCTGCTTCCTTTAGGGTTGAACTGGAGCAGGCACCGTCGCGGGGATCAGCCACGGTGATCTGCACTGCGTATTTATGCATACCCACTTCTTTGCCAAGAACTTCTGCACAGATAACGGTATCCTGAACAAAATTCTTTGGAACTCCACCTCCTATCATAAATAATCCGGACGATTTAGATTCCATCTTTATTTTCGTCAGCTCCAGAAAATCTTTTACTGAATCAATGGAGACATGCGATTTGGGGTTCTCCCACTGATGGGAAACCAGGCCGAACCCAGCGCTTGAATCGCTGAATGCCGGACAGAATATAGGCACATTATGCTCATAGGCTACCTGCACCAGGCTGTCTTTCTTCTTTGAATTTCCAACTAACCATTTTCCCATCTCGCGGATAAACTCACGGGAAGAATACGGACGTTTTTCTAAAGTATCGGCGATTTTCTTGATAGTCATGTCGCAATTCTGAAGCTCTTCCTCATCGATATACGTATCATAAATCCTATCAATGTAGTGCTTGCGCAGATCTTTATCATCAGCCGTTGATATCCCTTTATAATGCTTAAAGCCCAGGGCTTCAAAAAAATCCATATCAACGATGGTTGCTCCTGTTGCAATAATGGCATCAACCATATTATTTTTTACCATATCCACATATACCTGCATACAGCCGCCGGCGCTGGTACTGCCCGCGATAGTCAGAAAAACAGTACAGCCCTTTTCCTTTATCATCCTGTTCAGAATGTCGGCTGCATTGGCCGTGTCCCTGGAAGTAAACGACATTTCACGCATTGAATCTATAATGGGAGTCGAATCAAACGACTTGATGTCGATATGTTTGATTTCATTCCTGAGGTACTCCAGCTTTTGTTTGGATTTCTTTGCCATAATTCTTTGATTTATTGATGTCTGATTTCGGACTGCAAAGGTAATTAATACCCCAGAATTTTCAGCATCGATTTATAACTCTGTTCTTTGGAAAATAATTTCGTATATGTTTCATCATTCTCGTCCAAATCGATCAGAACGTGTTTTGGTGCAGGGATCAGACAGTGCTGTATTCCGCCATAGCCGCCCAGGGACTCCTGGTAGGCACCCGTATGAAACATACCAATATACAACGGCGGTTCAGTAGAAAATTTCGGAAGAAAAACAGCGTTCGTGTGGCCCTCAGCATTGTAATAATCTTCGCTGTCGCAAGTAAGGCCTCCAAGAAATACCCGTTCATATTCAGAATCCCAGTTGTTTATTGCCAGTAAAATGAATTTCTGGTTGATCGCCCAGGTGTCGGGAAGCGTTGTGATAAAAGAACTGTCGATCATATCCCAGGCCTCCCTGTCGTTTTGCTTCTTTTGGTCGACCACACTGAACAGAATAGCCCCTGATTCACCAACAGTGAAAGAACCGAACTCAGTAAAGATATCCGGTTCCGGAACATCGTTCTTTCCGCAGATATTTTTGATCTGTGCCACTATTTCTTCAGCCATATATTCATAATCATAGGTAAACTCCAGAGAGTTCTTAATAGGAAAACCACCACCTATATTCAAACCTGTAAGTTCCGGACATACTTTCTTCAGTTCACAGTATACTGAAACTGATTTGTTCAATTCATTCCAGTAGTAGGCCGTATCCTTGATCCCTGTATTTATGAAGAAATGTAGCATTTTCAGCTCAAACTTAGGATTATCTTTGAGCTTCTCCATGTAAAAAGGAACTATATCATTGTATCGGATACCTAATCTTGAAGTATAAAAATCAAACTTAGGTTCTTCTTCAGAGGCTATCCTGATGCCAACTTTCATCTTTGTTTCCAGTCGGGATTCATACTTGTCGATCTCCAATAAACTATCCAGAACTGGAATTGTATTTGAAAAACCGCTATGTACAAGATTGATGATATGTTCAATATATTGTGGCCGTTTAAAGCCATTGCATATGATAAAATTCTCTTTTTTGACTAATCCGCGATTATACAAGTCTTCAATAATAGGCATGTCAAAGGCTGATGATGTCTCAATATGTACATCATTTTTAAGAACTTCTTCAAGTACAAAGCTGAAATGGCTGCTCTTTGTACAATAGCAATAATGATAATCGCCCTGGTAATCTACTTTTGCCATGGCCACATTAAAAAGACGTTTAGCCTTTTGAATTTGCAGACTTATCTTTGGCAGATAGGAAATTCTCAGGGGAGTTCCATACTGCTTGATAATATCCATTAGAGGGACTTTATGAAAATGCAATTCATTTTCAATGACTTGAAACTCTGACTGCGGAAAATCAAAAGTTTGTTCTACAAGATCACTATATTTAATTTTCATTGGACTTTTTTTTAATGTAAGTAACTTACTTTACTTATTTTCGCTCTATGTAAATCACTTAAGTTTCAATTTTATTGCAAAAGTAAAATAAGATTTTATATATTACTTGGTTTTTACTAAATTGATTACTAAAAAAAATCTGCTGCACCCGCCCTATCCCCCGGCAGTCAAAGTGCATTGCATGGAAATTCTGTACCGTTTGTCTTTAAAAGAACCTGAACTCAGAAAGGAATTGATTGACTGCATTGAATTCCGTTTAAACGAGGAAACTCCCGGCTTTAAAAACCGGGGACTGAAAATCCTGAAAAAACTAACGAAGATGATATCAGATATCTGATATCTGATATCTGATATGTGATTATCTTTACCGAAAATTCATGATTCGAATGACAAAACGACTGATTATCCTGTCCTCCTTCCTGCTTATTATGGCAGAAGGTCATCCGCAGATCGTCTTCAGAAACAGTCATAACGAGCAGGTTTATGTAGCAATGTGCCGCTATATAGCCAGCGAAGGATACTGGATGACGACTGGCTGGTTTACAATTGGGAAAGGCGGGGAGCGTCTGGTTTTTGAAAGCATTTCAGCTAAGGACACTATTGGCTATTGGGCTATGACAACAATTTCTGAACAGAAATTTGAAGGCAAAAAAAACCTTATTGTGAATGACGATACAAAATTCATCATTAAGTATGCCGACAAGCCTGAAACTGCCAGTCAGAACGCGAATTTCAGCTGGCGTAAATTTATACTGCTTCGTCTTCCGCCGGGGACGACAGAAGGGACTATCAATCTCAAGTGAAATATAATTCTCCCGACCTCTTTTATTTTTCGGGGAAAAGTTCTAAATTTGCACCCTCGAAAAAATCAGACCATAATCATCTTAATTAAATTTAAACCTCATGCAGAATAAAGGCGCTGTAAAGCTATTTGCGATTGTTTTCGGTTTAGTTTGTTTATTCCAGTTGTCATTTACCTTTATCAGCTACCGGTATTCGGTGAAAGCTGAAGATTACGGCAATGCCACTGTTGGGAAAGATCTGGCCATCAAATTAGCCAGGGGTGACAACGCCCGCCTGGAATATCTTACTGATTCGATTATCCGTTCCAGGACTGAATATTTTAATGATTCCATGGCTAATACCGATGTTTATAACATCCTCCTTAAAAAATATACTTTAAAGGATGTTAGGGAACGCGAAATCAATCTTGGTCTTGACCTCAAGGGGGGGATGAACGTAACGATGGCTGTTTCTGTGCCTGAAGTGATCCGTGCATTATCGGGTTACAGCCAGGATCCTACCTTCAACAAGGCTCTCCAGATTGCGATCCAGAAAGAAAAGAACAGCACATCCGATTTTGTTGACTTGTTCGCTGAGTCGTTTAAACAGGTAGACCCGAATGCGAAGCTTGCAGCAATATTTAATACCGTTGAGTTAAAAGACAGGATCAACTTCAATACTACAAACTCTGAAGTAATCAAAGTGATCAGGGAGGAGACCAATGCTGCAATTGACAGAACCTACCATATTCTTACCACACGTATTGACCGTTTTGGTGTTGTTCAGCCGAACATCCAGAGATTGCAGACTGCAGGCCGAATCCTTATCGAGCTTCCGGGCATCAAAGATCCGGAACGCGTGCGTAAACTATTGCAGGGAACTGCCCAGCTGGAGTTCTGGGAAACTTACCAGTTTACTCAGCTTCACCCCTACTTCACAGAAGCAAATAAAAGGCTTTCGGCGATATTGACTGCCGGGAGTGACACAGTAAAACTTGATTCAACCAAGACCGACACTGCAGGGACAGCAAAAGCCATCAGCAACAAACTGTCTTTGGCCGAGAAGAAAGCACCGTCAAAAACCGCGGCAGCTCCTGCAAAGAAAGATTCAGCCGGTGGTAACGCCCTGTTGAAACAGCTGGGCAAAGACACTTCCAACGCTTCGGCTATGAATAAGAAAGTAGAAACCGAGCAGTGGATGAAAAACAACCCCTTATTCGCGGTTCTTGCAATGGCTATCTTTCAGAACAAAGACGGGCAGTACCAGGCAGGCGAAACGGCTATGGTTGGAAGAGCACTTATCAAGGATACAGCCAAGGTGAACTATATGCTTCGCCTGGTAAAACATCTCTTCCCCAGGGATATGAAGCTCGTGTGGACTGTAAAGCCCAGGGATGAAGCAAAAGACATACTCGAGCTCGTTGCCCTGAAAGTTACATCCCGCGACGGCTCACCGGCATTAGGCGGCGATGTAATCACAAATGCCCGTCAGGATTACGACCAGAACGGAAGGGTTGAAGTTTCGATGTCGATGAACTCTGAAGGCGCCCGGATCTGGAAACGCCTTACCGGCGATAACATCGGCAAGCAGATCGCTATTGTTCTCGACGGTTATGTTTACAGCTATCCGAATGTTAACGGGGAAATCCCCAATGGTATGTCGTCTATCACAGGCGGCAGTATGACTGTTGAAGAGGCTCAGGACCTTGCAAACATCCTGAAAGCCGGTAAACTCCCGGCCCCGGCACGTATTGTGCAGGAGGAAGTCGTTGGCCCCTCACTTGGTAAAGAATCTATCAACGCAGGTCTGATCTCGTTCATTATAGCATTTATCGGGGTCCTTCTGTATATGTCGCTGTATTACGGACGTGCAGGTATCGTTGCCGATGTTGCATTGTTCGCCAACGTATTTTTCCTGTTTGGTGTTCTTGCATCTATTGGCGCTGTACTTACACTCCCCGGTATTGCCGGTATCGTTCTTACACTCGCTATGGCGGTCGACTCAAACGTGATCATCTATGAGCGTATGCGAGAGGAAATGCGGGCCGGTAAAGGCATGAGACTGGTCGTTAAAGACGGTTTCAAGCATGCCCTGTCGGCAATCATTGACGGCCACGTAACTACCATCCTCACAGGTATCGTTTTGTACATTTTTGGGTCGGGCCCGGTTCAGGGTTTTGCTACTACACTTGTGATCGGTCTTCTGCTTTCACTGTTCTCATCGATCTTTATCGCACGACTGCTCTTCGAATGGATGCTCGACAAGAACATAACCATCACGACAGGAAACAGGTGGACACAGAATGCCTTCCAGAACATTCATATCAATTTTATTGGACTGAGGTACAAGATGTACATCCTTTCGATTGCCATTATCATTCCCGGTGTGATCTCGATATTTATCAGAGGACTTGATCCGGGCCTCGATTTTACTGGTGGTCGCAGCTACATCGTTCGCTTTGATGAGCCGGTGAATACGTCAGATGTACGCGAATCCCTTGGCAAAATCTTCAAGGAATATCCCGAAGTAAAAACATTTGGTCCGAGTAACCAGGTAAAGATCACAACCAAATACCTGATCAACGAACGTACCCAGCAAGCTGACTCTATTGTCAACGCCAAGCTTTTTGAAGGTGTAAAAGGATACTATAAAACGGCTATTACCTTTACAGACTTCAAAACAGCCGACCCGAAAAAAGCTATTGGAGAAATGAGCTCACAACGTGTGGACCCCACTATAAGCTATGCTCTGATCTGGCAGGCAGTTCTTGCCGTGTTCTTTTCTCTTGTTATCATTTTCGTTTACATCGCCTTACGATTCAAGAACTGGCAGTTCGGAATCGGTGGTGTGGTTTCTCTCTTCCATGATACGCTTATTATCATTACGATGTTTACTTTGTTCCACGGTATTTTGCCCTTCAGCATGGAGGTTGATCAGCAGTTTATTGCGGCACTTCTTACCATCATCGGTTACTCCATCATGGACACGGTAATCATCTTCGACAGGATCCGCGAATACAGGGGATTGTATCCCAAGCGCGACCTGGCCGACAACATCAACGCGGCTATCAATTCAACTCTTGGCCGAACCATCAACACCTCGGGCGTAACCCTGGTCGTGTTGATCGTTATCTTTATCTTCGGTGGTGAAGTTCTCCGCGGGTTTACTTTCGCTCTTCTTATTGGTGTTATCTCGGGTACCTATTCATCGGTGTTTAATGCAACCCCCGTTGCCTACGATATCATATTGGCCCTGAGACGTCGCAAGGAAAAGAAAGAACTTCAGGCTAAAACAAAATCAAAATAACCTGAGTTCCTAAAAAGTTCAACTTATAGTTCAAGGCTGCCCGGGATAAGGGCAGCCTTTTTTATTTTGGGGGCTACAGAAACACACTTTTCCGTATATTTGTGCGTTAATCCAGCTGTTAATAAGCCTATAATGCACCTGAAAAGCTTTTTAATTTACCTGATCCTCTTTTTCTGTTTCACGATGCCGGCCGTGGCTCAGAATAAAGCCACTAAAGCTGCCGATGATGCTTTCTCCGACCAGCTGTATCTCACTGCACTTCAGAAATACCAGAAAGCGTCTTCGAAAGTGAAGAAAAACAAGACTGAACGCGACCGGATCACTTTCCGTATAGCCGAATGTTACAGGATGATGAACAATACTAAAAAAGCCGAATCGGCTTATAAACGGCTCCTGAATAACGTTAAATTCATTAAGGACGAACCCCGGGTTATACTTTACTATGCCAATGCGCTAAAATCAAATGGCAATTACGACGAGGCGATAAAGCAATATCAGGCTTATAAAGACCTGGCTCCAAAGGACCTTAAAGGAGAACAGGGCATAGCAACTTGTAAACTTGCCAAGGAATGGATTGCCAACCCTTCAAAATATTCTGTTAAATGGGAAAAACCACTGAATTCGAAAGAAGATGATTTTGCCCCGGCTTATGCTGATAAAAAATTCGGTTCCATTATTTTCACCTCCGACAGGGATGCTTCAAACGGAAAAGATGTTGACAACTGGACAGGTCTGAAATTCTCTGATTTTTACCTTTCGAGGAAGGACCGTAAGAACGAATGGAGCAAACCGGTTCTTGCCGATCAGGCCGGCATGATCAACACAAAGGCAAACGATGGGGTTGGCCAGTTTGATGAGAGATTCATGCATTTCTATTTTACACGGTGTTATAACGACCCCAAGAAAAAGAACGGATGCCAGATTTTCATGACCAGTCGTACAGGTTCCAGCAACTGGGGGGACCCGGAAAAGATTGAACTGGGAGGCGACAGCACCAGCATTTATGGTCATCCTTCGGTAGCCGGAGGAGATATCATTTATTTTTCGGCTGAAATCCCCGGAGGCCTTGGTGGAAAAGATATCTGGAGGGCAAGTAAAAAAAGCGGTAAATGGATCAAAGAAAACCTTGGCCAGGTAATCAATACACCCGGCAATGAACTCTTTCCCTTTATCCGAAACGACAGCATATTGTATTTTGCTTCCGACGGTCATCCGGGAATGGGAGGAATGGATATTTTCTGTAGTGTTTATTCCAAAGGAAAATGGAGCATACCTGAAAACATGAAACCTCCTATCAACTCCTCGGCCGACGACGTGGCTATTGTGTTCAATGCGGAAGAGTCGGAAGAAGGCCTGTTCGCGTCGAATCGGCCCGGAGGCAAAGGCAGAGATGATATATACTCCTTTGTAATTCCGCCAATATACTACACTCTCGAAGGGACCGTTACCGACGACCGTTCCCTGCTTCCTGTTCAGGGAGCTGAAGTGAGGGCTACCGGAACCAACGGACGTACCTTTAAATATACTACCGACGAAAAAGGTCATTACAGTTTTAATAAAATGCAGATCAATGCCGGTACTACTTACGACCTCGTTATAACGAAAAAGGATTATTTCAATGAAAGAGGAAGGGAGACCACACTGGGTCTTGAGAAAAGCAAGGACCTCACAAGAAATTTCGTTCTGAGACCTATTCCCAAAAAACCGGTTGTGCTACCCGATATCTTGTATGATCTGGCAAAATGGGACCTCAAACCCCAGTACCAGGATTCGCTGCAGGGCCTCATTGAAACTCTGGATGCAAATGAAACCATTGTGATAGAACTTGCCGCGTATACTGATTCGCGCGACAGCGAGGAACGCAACGACATATTATCTCAGAAACGTGCCCAGAGCGTTGTAGACTACCTCATTTCGCGGGGCATAGATCCCGATCGTTTGGTTGCTAAAGGCTACGGCGAACGAGTTCCCAGAACACTCGCCAAAGACGTTATAAGGGAAGAATTTACATTTATTACTGGTACGGTTCTGTCCGATTCAGTCATCAACCTTCTTCCTAACACAGCTGTTAAAGAAGCTGCTCACCAGATGAATCGCCGCACTGAATTCACCATACTCCGAAACGATTTTGTGCCCAAAGCTACTCCTTCAAAGACCCAGGGCACAGCTAAGATCGAGGTGGTGATTGCTCCTGAGATCAACGGCATACCTCTGAACAAACTCAAAGACGGCAAGTACGAAGGCTATTGCTTTGCCAATGGAATTTCTTTACAGTTCACTTACGATCCCACAGAGAAAGACATGTTCATCACTGCAGCTCAGGCATTCAGTCTGCTTAAGGATGGAGTGATCGATAAAAACGACTTTGAAGGCGATGCCACAAAATTTATTCAGGATAAAACCATCAGTGAAAAAGCTGTAATCACCCTGAAAGAAGTACGTATTGCCAAAAATACTGTGAAGGACCTGAAAGTCACCGTTAACAGCAAAATTCATAGCACCTTTGTTTTCGGCGAGAATACACTTAAAAAATTCGGTATCTTCCATCTGGATGATGGCAAAAGCCAGCTGATCTTCGATTGACCTATGAGCGAAGCATCAAGATATACCAGAAGGGGCGTTTCTTCTCAGAAAGAAGATGTTCATTCCGCGATAAGGAATCTAAACAAAGGCCTTTTCCCAAAAGCTTTCTGTAAAATAATACCCGACATACTCGGTGGCGATGAAAGCTATTGCAACATCATGCATGCCGATGGGGCCGGTACCAAATCATCGCTTGCATACCTGTACTGGAAAGAAACGGGCGATCTTTCGGTATGGCGCGGAATTGCACAGGATGCCATCGTTATGAACCTCGACGACCTGCTTTGTGTCGGCGCTACAGATAACATCCTGCTTTCCTCAACCATTGGAAGAAACAAACTGCTGATACCCGCTGAAGTAATTTCAGAGATCATCTCAGGCACAGAAGAATTCCTTGCGTCGATGCGCTCCTATGGGATCGGTATAACATCGACCGGAGGCGAGACTGCCGACGTGGGTGACCTTGTACGTACTATCATTGTCGATTCTACTGTTTGCTGCAGGATGAGGCGCAGTGAAGTCATCGACAATGCCCGGATACAAGCAGGTGATCTGATTGTTGGACTGGCATCCTACGGTCAGACCTCATATGAAAAAGATTACAACGGAGGGATGGGCAGCAACGGACTCACATCCGCCCGTCATGATGTATTTGAAAAAAGATATGCAGGCTTGTTCCCCGAAAGTTATGACCAGGCAGTCCCTGATGAGCTTGTTTATTCAGGACAAAAAAGACTGAGTGATCCCTCTGAAATTCCCGGCCTGGATGTCGGAAAACTCGTGCTTGCTCCCACCCGGACCTATGCTCCTGTGATCGGAAAGATGCTGGAGGGTTTCAGGAACGAAATTCACGGGATGGTGCATTGCAGCGGGGGCGGGCAAACCAAAGTATTGCATTTTATTGACAATAAGCATATAGTAAAAGATAAACTGTTTTCAACCCCTCCCCTTTTCAGGCTTATTCAACAGCAGTCAGGGACTGACTGGAAAGAAATGTACAGGGTGTTCAATATGGGACATCGTATGGAGCTTTACGTTCCCAAAGAGATTGCTCAGGAACTTATTGAAATCGCCGGCTCATTTAACCTTGAAGCCAGGGTCATCGGGCATGTACAGGATGCCGCTTCCCCAAAACTTACTATAATCTCGGAACACGGAGAGTTTGTTTACTGATATCAGATATCTGATATCAGATGGCAGATGGCAGATATTTCGCTATTTATTCCTTACCTTTGCACCCTCAAAGAGGAGTTTAGAGAATGGTAGATAAACTGGAGGCGATAAAGCAGAAGTTTGATGATATTCAGAAGCAGATGAGTGAGCCTGATATAATCAGCGACATGAAGCGTTATATCAAGCTGAGTAAGGATTTCAAAGAACTTACACCGATTATGGAGGCGTATGAGATTTATAAGAATATTCTTGCCAATATCGACAACGCCAAAGAAATTCTATACAATGAAAAGGATGAAGAGTTCCGGACCATGGCCAAGGAAGAACTTGAAACATTAAACAACGAAAGAGACAAGCTGGAAGAGGACGTAAGGCTGATGCTGATACCTGTCGATCCTGAGGACGGCAAGAATGCGATTGTGGAGATACGGGCAGGCACCGGAGGCGACGAGGCCAGCATCTTTGCTGGTGACCTGTACCGGATGTACTCGAAGTATTGTGAAGCACGCCGGTGGAAGACAGAGCTGATTGATTTCTCTGAAGGAACCATGGGAGGCTTTAAGGAAATCATTTTCAATGTCATTGGCGAAGGCGCTTATGGCCAGATGAAATATGAGTCGGGTGTTCACCGCGTGCAGCGGGTACCACAGACCGAGACCCAGGGCCGTGTTCATACTTCTGCCGCCACGGTTGCTGTTTTGCCGGAGGCGGATGAGTTTGATGTTGAAATCAAAATTTCCGATGTGCGCAAAGACACATATTGTTCGTCGGGACCTGGCGGGCAATCGGTGAATACAACTTATTCCGCCATCCGCCTTACACACGTACCTTCAGGAATTGTAGTCACATGCCAGGACGAAAAATCCCAGATGAAGAATTTTGAAAAGGCCATGAAAGTACTGCGTACAAGGCTGTATGAGCTGGAGCATCAGAAATACCTCGATGAAATCTCGAAAAAACGAAAGACTATGGTTTCAACCGGAGACCGCTCGGCCAAGATCCGCACATATAATTATGCTCAAAGCAGGGTTACCGACCATCGTATCAATATGACCATTTACAACCTGCCGGTAGTTCTTGACGGGGATGTTCAACCCCTGATCGATGCACTACAGCTGGCCGAGAATGCCGAAAGGCTGAAAGAAGCAGTTAGTTGAAAAGAGATATCAGATATCGGATATCAGATATCGGATATCAGATATCAGATGGCAGATATCAGATAATGCATTTCCTTCTGCATACGACCCGCTTCTTCGCGTGCTTTAATTGCAAAGTCAGTTCCATTCGATGCATAGATAATATTCCGGCTGGAATTCACCAGAAGTCCGCAGTCTTTTGTCATTCCATATTTTACAACTTCCTGCAGACTGCCACCCTGGGCACCTACTCCGGGAACCAACAGGAAATGATCCGGAACAATCTTCCTGATGTCGGCAAGCATCTCTGCCTTCGTTGCACCAACCACGTACATCATGTTTTCCTCGCTTCCCCATGACTTTGATTTGATGAGGACCTGCTCAAACAGCCTTGTATCCAGGCTTTTAAAAAATTGAAAATCTTCAGCCCCCTTGTTAGAAGTAAGGGCAAGCACGATGATCCACTTCGACGGATAGGACAGAAAGGGTTTTACCGAGTCCTCTCCCATGTATGGGGCCACGGTAACCGCGTCAAATTCAAGGCCGGATGAAGGTTTGTCGAACATCGCCCGCGCATATTGCTGAGAAGTGTTGCCAATGTCGCCTCGTTTAGCATCGGCAATAGTAAAAGCCTGACCAGGATATGTCGTATTAATATAGTCGATTGTACGGGTAAGACTTTCCCATCCTTTTACGCCGTAACATTCATAAAAGGCAAGATTTGGCTTGTAGGCTACAGCCAGATCGATAGTTGCATCAATGATGGCTTTATTGAATTCGAAGATGGGATCTTCGAGGGATGTCAGATGCCGCGGAATTTTACCCAGATCGGTATCGAGACCGATACAGAGAAAGGACTGTTTAAGGCGGATAAGGTTGATGAGTTCCTGTCGTGTCATGAGAAGTTACATTTAATTAAGTAGCGGAATATCTGCCATCTGTTATCTGTTATCAGATATCAGATATCTGATAACAGATTAATCCCTAACGACAGTAATCCACCCATGATGATCAGGGGTTTTGCCGTCCTGAATATCACGTAGCATAGAATACAGTTTAACCGATACCTTACCTGCTTTGCCTTCCTTGCAATACTGGTATATTTTTCCGGTATCCCTGTCATGAATGGAACCGATGGGTGAGATGACAGCCGCGGTACCGCAGGCGCCAACTTCGTCAAATCCTGCAAGTTCCTCAACAGCAACAGGCCTCACTTCAACTTTCAATCCGATTTCTTCTGCCAGAACACGCAGTGACATGTTTGTAATGGACGGCAGTATGGAAGATGATTTGGGAGTTATATAGGTGTTTCCTTTGATAGCGAAAAAATTCGCGGGACCGGCCTCGTCTATGTATTTCTTTTCTTTAGCATCCAGAAAGATACAGGAAGCATAACCTTCGGCATGGGCACGTACCCCTGCACGCAGGCTGGCGCCATAATTTCCGCCAACCTTGATATGGCCTGTACCAAGCGGGGCCGCACGGTCGAAATCCCTCACGATCTGCATCATTACCGGGCTGAAACCTTCCTTGAAATATGGTCCGACGGGTCCAACGAAAACCACAAACGTATATTCCTTTGCCGGTCTTACTCCAACTTCAGGGCCGGTTCCTATTAGTAGCGGACGGATGTAAAGGGATGCTCCTTCGCCGTATGGAGGTATGTATTTTTTATTCAGCTGAACGACTTTAAGGACCGCTTCCCGGAACATCTCGGATGGAATTTGAGGCATGATAAGACCAATGGCAGAATTGTTCATACGCTTGCCATTCTCATCCAACCTGAAAATCCGGATTTGTCCATCAGCCCCCGTAAACGCTTTTAGCCCTTCAAAAGCTTCCTGCCCGTAATGCAGACAGGTAGCGGCCATATGCATGTTGATGTATTCCGAGTCGGTAACCTCCAGTGGGCTCCATCTGCCGTCTTTCCAGTATGCACGTAAGTTGTAGTCGGTCTTAAAATAACCAAAGGGCAGGTTCTTCCAATCGATAGCAGTCATATAAGTATTTTTAGTGTAAGTTTTCAGGATCAACGACAATGTAAATGTATAAATATATTTTCACGGATTGTATGGCTGGCATAAATTTTTATCCCCCATCTTCAAGAACCTTTTGACATTTTGGCAGAATTAAAAAATGGCACTTGCTTTGTGGTATCAGGAACCCAGCCGGGTAATCGTAATTACCTTGCACGATGACATCCGGCGAAGCCGAAAAAGTAATAAACAACATAACACATTAAACTATGCAAAAAGGCAAGATCAACGTTCAGACTGAGAACATTTTTCCTATCATCAAGAAGTTCCTGTATTCGGAGCATGAGATTTTTCTGCGTGAACTTATCTCAAACGCGGTTGATGCGACCCAGAAATTAAAGACCCTGGCTTCCATCGGCAAATTTAACGGTGAACTGGGCGACCTTACCATTGAAGTGAAGGTTAATCCGAAACGTAAAACTATTTCGGTAAAAGACAAGGGTATCGGAATGAATGCAGAGGAAGTTGACAAATATATCAACCAGATTGCCTTTTCCAGCGCAGAAGAGTTCATCAGTGAGTTTAAGACTAAATCTGAAGCTGAGGTGAACGCGATCATCGGACATTTTGGCCTTGGTTTTTATTCGAGTTTCATGGTTTCCGACAAGGTCGAGATCCACACTAAAACCTATAAGACCGAAGGCGATACCAAACCGGTTCTCTGGGAATGTGACGGCAGTCCTGAATATACGATGGAAGACAGCAAGAAAAAAGACCGTGGAACCGAGATCATACTGCATATTTCTGATGACTCAAAAGACTATCTTGAAGAATACAAAATTCTCGAAATCCTGAAAAAATACTGTAAGTTTCTGCCTGTCCCCATCCGTTTTGGCAGTGAGAAAACATGGGAGAAAGTGCCGGGTGAAAAGGATGATAAAGGAAATGACAAGGAGATCGAAATTGAAAAACCAAGAATCATCAACAATACCGATCCCTTATGGAAAAAGAAACCACTTGACCTGAAAGACGAGGATTACAAGAGTTTCTATCGTGAATTATATCCTCATACCTTCGAGGACCCCTTGTTCCAGATCCACCTGAATGTTGACTATCCTTTCAACCTCACGGGTATTCTGTATTTCCCCAAGGTGAAGAAAACGATGGAAGTTCAAAAGAACAAGATCCAGCTATACTGCAACCAGGTTTTTGTCACCGATTCGGTGGAAGGCATTGTACCTGAATTTCTTACGCTTCTCCATGGAGTACTCGATTCCCCGGATATCCCTCTGAATGTTTCGCGTTCATACCTGCAGACCGATCCAAACGTAAAGAAAATCAGCAATCACATCACCAAAAAGGTGGCCGATAAACTGGAATCACTGTTCAAGGAAAACCGGGCTGATTTTGAAGCCAAATGGGACGACATCAAGGTGTTCATCGAGTACGGGATCATCTCGGAGCCTGATTTTTTCGACAGGGCAAAGAAATTCTGTCTGCTTAAGAATACCGAGAGTAAGTATTTCACTTTCGAAGAATACGAGAACAAAATAAAAGATAACCAGAAAGACAAGAACGGGAGCCTCGTGTATCTTTATACGAGCAATATTGATGAACAGTTCAGTTTTATCGAAGCGGTTAATGACAGGGGTTATGACGTGTTGCTGCTGGATGGCGTTATCGATACTCATTTTGTAAATACGCTGGAGCAGAAATTCGAGAAATCGAGATTTACCCGCATCGACTCGAATACTGTAGACAAACTCATCGAGAAACAGGACCCGATGCCTTCAAAATTGAATGAAGATCAGCAAAAAGCTTTGAAGGAGATGATAGAGAAGCAGATCGATAAGGAGAAATATACTATTCTCCTCGAAAGTCTGAGCGAGAAGGAATCGCCACTTTTGATCACCCAGGATGAATTCATGCGCAGGATGAAAGACATGTCGGCTCTGGGCGGAGGTTACAGTTTCATGGGTACTATGCCCGAGAAGTACAACCTAGTGGTAAACTCGAATCATCCGAAGATCGGAAAACTGCTTCTTAATCCTGATGGAGGCAAACAGGCTGAAATTGTTAAACAGCTCTTCGACCTGGCTATGCTGGCTCAGAACCAGCTGAAAGGAAAAGACCTTTCCGATTTCATCAAACGAAATATTGAAAGCCTGTAAGTGTAACTTCTGATTATATTTGCGTCAAATAAGATAGTACCTGAAAATCAAACACCCGGGTCTGAAGGCCCGTTTGAAACAATAGAAACCAAAAACAAAAACTATGAAACTCAGTAAAGGTTGGATCATTCTTATCGTGGTAGTTCTGGCAGTGTTGCTTTTGTTCTCATGGGGCCAGAGTTCATACAACAGTCTGGTAACCAATGACCAGGTAGTACAACAGCAGTGGGCTCAGGTAGAGAACGTATACCAGAGGCGTTCTGATCTTATCCCAAACCTCGTAAATACCGTAAAAGGAGTAGCAAATTTCGAACAGAAAACGCTTACCGATGTGATTGAAGCGAGAGCTAATGCCACCAAGGTAACGATCAGCCCGAAAAATCTCGACGAAGCTTCACTACAGAGGTTTCAGAGCGCCCAGGACAATCTCAGTTCAACTCTTTCGAGGCTGATGATGGTTACCGAGAATTATCCTCAGCTCAAAGCCACGCAGAATTTCAGTGAACTGCAGTCTCAGCTTGAAGGTACTGAAAACCGTATTACTGTTGAACGTATGAAGTTCAACCAGGTAGTTCAGGATTACAACATCCAGGTCAAGCGTTTTCCTTCAAATATCTTTGCAGGCATGTTCGGGTTTAAGGAAAAAGCATTTTTCAAGGCTGTTCAGGGCGCCGAAAAAGCCCCCGAGGTAAAGTTTTAATAAATAACGACAGCCATGGGCAATACAGCCAGGGATTTCTTCAGCCCGGAACAGCAGGAGGCCATTACAAAAGCTATTGCTGAAGCTGAACACAAAACCTCCGGAGAGATTCGTGTTCATATTGAAAAGACCCTGAACGGGGATGTTCTTGATCGTGCTGCCTTTCTTTTTAAGCAGCTGGGCATGAACCAGACCGAACTCAGGAACGGGGTATTGATATACCTGGCTGTTAAAAGCAGGCAGTTTGCTATTCTTGGCGATAAAGGCATACACAAGGTGGTTCCTGAAAAATTCTGGGACCAGGTAAAACATCAGATGCTTTTGGATTTCAAAGAAAGTAAATTTACCGAAGGGCTCATCGGGGCTATCTATGCTACCGGGGAGCAGCTTAAGAAGCATTTCCCTTATCTTGCTAACGATAAGAATGAACTTCCCGACGAGATCTCATTTGGGAAAAATTAATCATGAGAATATGAAAATCCTGAGAATTATTTCCCTCTTATTGCTGATGGCATTCACCTTGCCTGTATGTGCTCAGGATATTCCTGACAGGCCGTCGCCTCCAAGGCTGGTTAACGATTTTACCGGCACACTGGCACCTGACCAGCTTGCTGCTCTTGAACGTAAACTTGTGGCTTTCAACGACTCCACTTCTAATCAGATAGCCGTCGTTATGGTCAACTCTCTGAATGGCTACGACAAAGCTGACTATACTTATCGACTGGCCGAAAAATGGGGCGTGGGTCAGAAGGGAAAAAATAATGGCGCTGTCATTCTGGTTAAACCCAAAACTGCATCTGAGAAAGGTGAGGCCTACATTGCTTCAGGCTATGGGCTGGAAGATGTAATCACCGATGCTCTTTCGAAAAGGATAATTGACAATGAAATGATTCCACGGTTTAGGGAAGGAGATTATTATGGGGGCATTGATGCAGCAACAACAGTGATGATAGACCTTTCAAAGGGCAGATACACGGCCGATCAGTACAATAAAAAGCATAATGCCGGACCCGTAGGGCTTATTGTACCTATCATAATACTTCTGGTGATACTTTTTGCTATCCGTGCAAGCCGTGCCAGCTCACACTCGGTTGGGAAAAGCCTTCCATGGTGGATGGCTTTATGGATGTTGGGGTCTTCCGGAAGCGGACATAGCGGAAGCTGGAACAACTTCTCATCAGGTTCCGGATTTGGAGGCGGAGGCGGAGGTGGATTTGGAGGCTTCGGCGGAGGCAGCTTCGGTGGTGGAGGTGCTGGCGGAAGCTGGTAAATTTACTTCACCGGAGCAACAGCGCGAGACTTAACCTCAACACTCTTCACTTCATCAAGGGTCACAAAACCCCCGTTGTTTCCGAAATTGTTCAGCACATAATTGATTACTGCAACGGCATCCTCTTTCGTTTCAACCTGGGGAGTCATCTCCTGTGTATACTTCTTGCCATTAACGGTCATCTCGATCTTGGAGCCATTAAGTGTCTGTGCTACAGCACGTGCTTTGTCGGCAAGCAGGTAATCAGAACTGGCTAGCGGAGGGAAAACATTCTCAACACCCAGGCCGGTAGTCTGATGACAAACAACACATTTTGTCTTGTAAATCTGTTCGCCTTTTGGCATCATGGCCTGAATATCGGCTGGCAAAGCGCTGGCCACAGATTTTTCCTCAGTTGCAGGCTGGCTTCCACTTCCGCAGGACGAGAGGATCAAACCTGATGCGAAAACCAATAGTAAAAGAATAGCAAATCGTTTCATAATTCTGAGTTTTGTTTGTTTATAAGTGCAAAGTTAAGTTCTTTTACGAAAATATTATCAATTATTCTCCGTGACAGCAAGCAGGCACGGTCTTTTGTGGCTCCATTTTCGGGCTCACATAAGGGATACCAAGATTCAGTCCCCTGAGTATAAATAAAATGCCGATCAGAACAATGATGTAAGGGATTAGGTTTTTTACCTGGTTTCGAAACCTTATGCCTAAAATGTTCCCGGCAAGTGTAACTGCAATTAAAACCGGCATGGTACCGAGCCCGAAAAGAAACATATACAGAAAACCTTCAGCCGGGCCCTGGCTCACAACGGCCCCTGCAAGCGCGATATATACAAGGCCACAAGGCAGTAGTCCATTCAGAAGTCCGATGATTAAAACCGAGAGGTAGTTTCTCCTGGAAAAAAGTGTTCCGAACACTTTCTTATACGCTGAAGTAATGCCAGGAACCCCCATGCTCAAGTGTGTTTGGCTCAAAACCAATGGCATGATCACCCATAATATCATCATGCTGCCCAAGCCTATAGAGACCCATCTCTGAATGCCCCAGAGGAACAAGCCCAATCCAAGCAATCCAAGCAAAAATCCCAGAATAGAATAAGTAAGGATTCTTCCCGAATTATACAAGAGGCTGCTCGCCAGCCGGGTCCCCCAGCTGGTCTGTTTGACAGGCAGCGCAAGGGCAATGGGCCCGCACATTCCGGCACAATGCAGACTTCCCAGAAGACCTAATAAAAATGCCTGAAACAAAACCATCACTCAAAAAATATGTCTTTTTCGAAATAGTAGGATTTGCCGTTCATGGTCCAGTCGAGTTTAACAACATATTTGCCCTTGCGAAGCACCACTGAAGGGATTTGCTGTATCATCAACGTATCAAAAGCAAGAGTAATAAACTGATCCAGGTTTTTGTCTGAAGGCCGGTACAAGTATACCATACCGTTAATAGTCTTTCCTTTAAGATCAATTGGGTATTTTATCGTAAGCGATTCCTTACCAAGCTGAATGACAGGGACCTCATGCAGTGTTTCGACATTTCGTATTTTTTGCAACACTTCTTCATATTTGAGGCCTTTGGCATAATAATCGCTTTCGACGAGAGTATTATCCTGACGGTTTGCAAAAATAAAAAACGCTGCACAGGCCGCCATAAAAATCACAATAACAAGAAAAATTCCTGTACCCCAGTTAAATTTCATCGTCTCTGTTTTTCAGGTCCAAAAAATGTTGCCCTGGTCTCATCCAGCAACTTGCCCCCGCTGAAAATACCGACCTTTAATTCCATCTTTCCCTCAGGAATATCTTTGCTGTCGAGGATAATGAAAAACACTGCCTCCCCTACTGTTTGCTTTCTGATGAGGGGATCCCTGCCGATGATCTTCACTTCACCCTTTTGTGAAAGAACCCTGATCTCTAAAGGAAAATCATTACTGGTTTTGTTAACTACCTTGATGTCATATAAGTTGGCGATCTTACCATTGCCCATATCCTGAAACAGAGTGCCGGGTGAACGCATCACCGTTGCTTCCACGGGGTTTCTGCCTATCAGAAAGAAACTGAAAGCTGCAAGCAGGGCAGCCAGCACCAAAGTGTAGGCAGCCGAACGTAAAGTAAATTTCCAGGGCTTTCCTTCTGCAATCATCTTTTCTGATGAATAGCAGATCAGACCCGGCCGGAACCCGACATTCTTCATCATTTCATTACAGGCATCGATACAGCATGCACAGTTTATACACTCCAGCTGGGTACCATTCCTTATATCGATACCGGTAGGGCATACATTAACGCACTGCCTGCAGTCGATACAATCTCCTTTTTCTGTTTCCTTCCTGTTTTCAGATTTTCTGAGTAATCCCCTTTCCTCTCCTCTTTTGTAATCGTATGAAATGACGACAGTGGCAGGATCAAGCAACACGCCTTGCAAACGGCCATATGGACAAACAATAGTGCATACCTGTTCGCGGAACCATGAGAAAATAAAATAAAAGACAAATGAAAACACAAGCATTATAATTAATCCCACAATGTGACCGGCGGGTTTGTCGGTGATTAGTTTAAACCAGACATCCGATCCGATAAGGTACACCAGAAACAGGTTTCCGATGATAAATGAAATCAGATAAAACACGACCTGTTTTAATGTCTTTTTAAAGATCCTGGTCCCGTTCCACGGCATTGCATCCAGTTCCTTCTGCTTACGGACGTCTCCTTCGATCCAGTACTCTACCCTGCGGAAAAGAATCTCCATGAAGACTGTTTGCGGACAAGCCCATCCGCACCATATCCTTCCGTAAGTAGCGGTGAAAAGAATGATAAATACGATCATCGCAATCATCGCGATGAAGAACAAATTGAAATCCTGAGGCCAGAACTGAATGCCGAAAATCACGAATTTCCTGTTCAGAAAGTCAAACAGGAGGAATTGCTCTCCGTGGACTTTTATGAACGGGGCGGCAAAAAAGAATACAAGCAGAACAATACCTGCCACAGTCCTCCAGGTAGTTAAAGGACCTTTGGGTTTCTTTGCAAAAACCCAAAGGCGCTTGCCGCTTTCGTCGATAGTGTATAAGCGGTCGCGAAAGCTTGGCTGAGTATTTTCAGTTTTCATTTCACTTGCAAGGATCACCCTGGGGTGCCTTCGGATCTGGAGGATTTGTACCTTTAAGTGTCATTGTAAAGCTGGTCACCTGAAGAATCTGATCTTTAGTAAGCTGTGTTTTCCACGATATCATTCCTTTTTCCGGCACGCCGTTGGCAATGACAGTTAACAGGTCAAAATACCTGCAGCCGTGGATCGCAAAATTATCGGTCAGATTCGGCCCCACAAGACCCTGTCCAAGAGCTTTATGGCAAACAACGCAGTTTTTATCCCAAATTGCTTTGCCTGCATCCAGGGCAGCCTGGTCGGACAAAGGCATCATCGTGGTATCGAAAACCATTGCCTGGGGCGAAGGTGCAGCAGAACCGGCGGCAGCCATTTCGTTGGTATACTCAGTTTCCTGGTGCGGTGCGATCTTAATCACATCAAAGACAAACAAATAAATCACCGCATAAATAATGGTGATGATAAACAGCCATACCCACCATTTTGGAAGACGGTTGTCCAGCTCCCTGATGTTGTCATATTCATGCCCTGATAACAGTTTATCCCCGGTCAGTTCATCTTTTTCAACTGGATTTTTATCATTGATTTCCATGGTATTGTTTTTAAATCTTAAACTTCATTTGAATCTTTCGTTTCATCCTCAAAAGGCAAACGGCTGAACTCCGACAAGTCCTGCTTCTTTATCGAGAAGGCATGTAAAACCACCACCGTAAAGAAGACCAGAAATATGATCGTGGATACCAGTCCGTAATTGTTGATGCCGCTGACCGACTGAAAAACCTGGTTAAACATAGATTTTCTGTTTATTTAACCGGGTTAACAGACGCAGCAGACAATCCTGCCGAATGAATATCAACACCCAGCCTCTGTAAATAAGCAATCATCGCAATGATCTCCTTATTCGGCGCACAATCAATTCCCTGGGATTTCAGATCAGCTGAAATCAATTCAGCCTGCCTCATCAGGTCATCATTGGCGGTGAGGTCAAAGCCGGCAGGATAAGGTACGCCAAGCATCTGCATCACGCAGATTTTTCTGGGGGTTGTGCTGATGTCGAGATCGTCGGCAATAAGCCATTTATAAACCGGCATGATCGATTGAGCGTTGAGCTTCTGGGGATTCAGCATATGGTTGTAATGCCATGAATTTGGTTTGTACTGTTTTCCGCTTACAACGCCTTCCCTTGAAAGGTCAGGTCCGTTACGTTTGGAACCCCACTGGAAAGGATGGTCATACACGTACTCGCCGGCTTTTGCATACTGACCGTAGCGTTCGGTTTCGGAACGGAATGGACGTACCTGTTGCGAATGGCAGGTATAGCAACCCTCACGGACGTAAATGTCGCGGCCCTGAAGCTCAAGCGGTGTATACGGTTTAACACTGGCAATGGATGGTATGTTCGTTTTGACCAGGTAAAGAGGTACAATCTCAATAATCCCACCTATAAGAATTGCAATCAAAGCAACGATGGAAAACTGGATCGGCCTGCGCTCAAGCCAGCGGTGTGCGCCTTCGCCTGATGCGCGTTTACCGGAAACAGCTACCAGCGCCGGAGCTGATGCAGCTTCTTCGGCCAGGAAGTTACCGCCGCGAATTGTCAGGATAAGATTGTATATGCCCAATACGATACCTGTAATATATAAAGCCCCGCCAATAGATCTTGCAGCATACATCGGTTTAAGCTGGGTCACGGTTTCTAGGAAATTGGGATATTTCAGAAAACCTTCGGGAGTAAATTCTTTCCACATCAGGAACTGAGTGATCGCTCCCCAGTAAAGAGGAACCGCATAAAACACAATACCAAGGGTTCCGATCCAAAAATGCGTATTGGCTAACTTCTTAGAATAGAGGTTCGTTTGGAATATCCTGGGAATAAGCCAGTAAAGGACAGCAAACACCAAAAAACCATTCCATCCTAAAGCGCCAATATGTGCATGCCCAACAGTCCAGTCGGTAAAATGCGATATTGCGTTCACGGTTTTGGTCGACATCATCGGTCCTTCAAACGTTGACATTCCATAAGCAGTCACTGCAACAACCATGAATTTTAAAACCGGGTCCTCACGCACTTTATCCCATGCTCCACGCAAAGTGAGCAGTCCGTTAACCATACCTCCCCAAGAAGGGGCGATTAACATCACCGAGAATACGACACCCAGCGACTGTGTCCAGTTTGGCAGGGCAGAGTATATCAGATGATGCGGCCCGGCCCAGATATACAGGAAGATTAAAGCCCAGAAATGAACGATCGACAACCTGTATGAATAGATAGGACGATTGGCAGCCTTTGGAAGATAGTAATACATCAGACCAAGGAATGGAGTAGTGAGGAAAAATGCAACGGCATTGTGACCGTACCACCATTGTACCAGTGCATCCTGAACGCCTGCATAAACAATATACGATTTGAAAAGGGTAATTGGGATCTCGATGCTGTTGGCTACATGCAAGACCGCAACGGTAATAAACGTTGCCAGGTAAAACCATATGGCAACATAAATATGTCTGGTGCGGCGCTTAATGATGGTCCCGATCATGTTCCAGCCAAAAACAATCCAGACCACGGCAACCAGGAGGTCTATTGGCCATTCCAGTTCGGCGTACTCCTTGCCGGTAGTAAAACCGAAAGCAAACGTGAGCGCTGCGGCAACAATGATCAGTTGCCATCCCCAGAAATTGATCTTGCTGAGAATATCACTGAACATCCTTGCTTTACATAAACGCTGAAGTGAATAATAGATTCCCATGAACATTCCATTGCCGACAAAGGCAAAGATCACAGCGTTGGTGTGAATTGGCCGAATCCGTCCAAATGTTGTGTAAGGTATTCCAAATGAAAGCTGAGGCCAGATAAACTGTAAAGACAGCAAAAGGCCCACTACCATCCCTACCACACCCCAGAATAGGGTGGCATAGGCGAACAACTTAACCGTTTTGTTGTCGTAATAAAAGGTTTGATTTTCCATAGCATCTATAATTGGTTAGATTTTGTAGTTTCATTTGCAACGGGATTTGCGGCCTCTGCCTGTTCGGGCCTTTCATCATCAAATAACATTCTTACTGATGAACCGTAAGGATCATCGTACTGCCCGCTCCGTACAGACCAGAAAAAAGCGCCCAACCCTAACAAAGCGACCAGCAGACTGAAACCAACCAGTACAAGAATGACATTCATAAAAGAAAAAGGGTAAGGAGGCAAATATAAGAATATGGAATATTCAATTCCAAGATTGCAATACCAAAATACTCAAAATACAAGTAATTTATATTCAGACTGAATCTTCTTTGTTCAGTTTTGCTCTAACCGAGGCTATGTATATAGTAAGAGTGATGAGCGTTATAACAGAAACGGAGCTGAGTGGCATCAGGATTGCAGAAACAATAGGTGTTAAGTTTCCGCTTACGGCAAAACTCAATCCGATCAGATTATAAAAAAAAGAAAACAGGATACTCATCATTACAATTCTCCTGCTGGTTTTGCTGAATTGAAGAAAAGTAGCGAGTTTCATAAATTGTCTTGATTCCAGAATAGCATCGCAGGAAGGAGAAAAATGGTACACATCGTCGGCTATGGAGATTCCACAGTCGCTCTCTGTCAAAGCCCCGGCATCATTAAGTCCGTCGCCTATCATCATGACTCTTTTCCCCTCAGCTTTAAGTTTATTAATATAGTTGAGCTTGTCTGCCGGACTTTGTTCAAAGTTCATATGGTCCTTTGATGGAAAAAATTGAAGCAATGCAGAAAGTTCTGCATCATTATCTCCGGATAGCAGGTGAAGTTCATACCTATGCCCCAGTGAAGTCAGCACTTCACGCATTCCTTCCCTGTATTTATGATTCAGGATAAAATATCCGGCCGGCTTTCCGTCGACAGAGATGTATAGGCTTCCTGCAACAGGCTCAGCAGTCCTTCGGCCAAGAACGAACTCGTCTGAACCCAGTTTAATCTGATGGCCCCCGACAGTCCCTTCCAGACCTTTGGAAGGATGTTCAATAAACCCGGTCACGGCAAGAGCAGTAGCATACGGAAGCGCCTGGCATACCGCTACACTCACAGGATGAGTGGAATGCCTGGCCAGCGAGCGGATCAGGTTGTACGAATCATTAGCAAGCTCAAGATGACCGAGATTTGCATCAAAATCCTGACTTTTGGTCAATGTGCCGGTTTTATCAAGAACGATTGTATTTATCTGTGAAAGAGACTCAACCACCGAACTTCGCTTTACATAAAAACCGTTTCTTCCGAAAACCCTCATAGCGCCGCCAAAAGAGAAAGGCAGGGTCATAGCGAGGGCACAGGGACAGGCAACGATTAGTATTGAAGTGACCACGAGTGCAGCTTTGGAGGGATCTGTAAACCACCATAGTATACCGGTAACCAGTGCAAGTAAAAGAACAACGGCAGTAAAATACCTGCTGATCACATCCATCAGAGATTCCCAGTTATTCTGCCTTTCTTCGCTTCCGTGCTTTTGGTTCCACAACTCGGTAAGCTTGCTTTGGGTAACTTCTTTCTCGATCAGCAACTCAATAGCAGAACCAATCTGTTTCCCCCCGGCATAGATTCTTTGTCCTTCGCTTTTTATTACCGGATTTGATTCTCCGCTCACGAAACTATAGTCAATAGTTCCTTCACCCCTGATCAGGATCGCATCGGCCGGGATCAATTCGTTATTCCGTACCAGGATCCGCATCCCTGCCTTAAGATGTTTCAATGGCAGTATGCTCTCCTCACCCTGCTCAGAAATCAGCGTGACGGCCACAGGAAAATAGGAACGGTAGTCCCGTTCAAATGAAAGTGCCTGGTATGTGAGACTCTGGTACCATTTTCCGATCAGAAGAAAAAAAAGCAGGCCGGCAAGGGAATCCATAAAGCCTGAACCGGTACCAGACACAATCTCATACACACTCCTGAAAAACAGCGCTAATATGCCAATAGCAATAGGCAGATCGATACTGATGAATCGTTTCTTCAGTCCCCTGTACGCGGAAATAAAAAAACCCGATCCCGAATAGAATGCTACAGGGATACCCAGGATAATATTAAGTATCCCGAAGTTTTGCCTTATAAACTGTTCTACAGAATCATCGATAGCCAGATAAGAAGGGAAACTGAAAAGCATAATATTCCCGAAACAGAATCCGGCAACTCCAAGTCGATAATAAACGCCCCGGTTGACCTTCTGTTTTGAAGATTTGTCAACTGATTCGAGTGAAATATAAGGCGCGTAATTTATCGAGGCGAGCAGTTCCACCAGGCCTCTCAGGCTGATTTCAGAATCGCGGAAAATAAACGTGGCTTCTTTTTTAGTAAACTGCACGGCTGATTGTATTATCCCTGGATGAAGCCTGCGCAGATTTTCAAGCAGCCAGATGCAGGAACTGCAATGCACATTCGGGATGAAAAATTTCACTCTCGACACACCGTCATCCGAAAAATCAAGAATTTCACGCTTAATCTCATCATTATCAAGAAAATCGTAACGCTTCCCAAGTTCAGCTGAACTGTATTTCAAACCCGGGTGATCAGAGAATTTATAGTATTCACAGGAATCGTTACTGCTCAGGATTTCATATACCATCTCACATCCTGAGCAGCAGAAAGGCTTTTCTTCAAAAAGAATAATATTTGATCTGCAGTCTTCCCCGCAATGATAACAACGCGTCAATTCCTCTTTATTAATCATTCGGCAAAAGTAAACAAAGCTCATAATATTCGTACCTTTGCTATCCAAACTCTAACTCTTCCATGAAAAAAATATTCCTTCTTATTCTCATCTTTTTTGCACTTGGAAAGCCAACTGCAACGGTATCTCAGAACGTCAGGAACGATACTGCAAACTATCCTTACTGGATTGAAATGATGCAGGATCCGAACGCAAATTTTTATAGTACTCAAAAAGCATTCAATATTTACTGGAAGGACCGGATAATTACAAAAGGCTGTGGCTGGAAAGTATTCAAGCGCTGGGAATACATGATGCAGAGCCGTATCAATCCCGACGGTTCAATACCGGCTCCTGATGCCACATTCAATGCCTATAATACGTTTAAATCGCCAAAGCATTCACAGACAGGCAGCTGGATCAATCTTGGCCCATCCGTAATCCCATCCCCCGGGCCGGCTGGCTACGAAGGACTTGGCCGTTTGAACACCATTGGATTTCATCCTACCGATCCGAACAAGCTCTACGTGGGAGCCCCCTCGGGCGGTTTCTGGTATTCAGTGGATGCAGGCCAGCATTGGACCACTACAACCGACACCATGCCCACGCTTGGTGTTTCGGCCATCCTTGTCGACTATTCAAATACAAATACCATCCTTATCGGCACAGGCGACAGGGATGCGGGCGATGCTCCCGGGATGGGTATATTCCGGAGCACTGACGGCGGGATGAACTGGGCTCCATCGAGTTCCGGCATGGGAAACACAACAGTTGGCAATATGCTGCAACATCCCGCGAATGCCATGATCATGCTGGCTGCTACAAGCGGGGGCATGTACAGGTCGACCGACGGAGGCTTAAACTGGACCAGATCGAAAACCGGAAATTTCAAGGATGTTAAATTCAAGCCTTCAGATCCGAACATCGTTTATGGCGCTTCCGGAACCGATTTCTACCGCTCATCAGATAACGGTATAAGCTTTACCAGAATCACTTCAGGACTACCCTCCGGCCAACGCGGTGTGATCGGCGTATCTGCAGCCAATTCCAATTATGTATATTTTCTTATCTCTGATGGTTCAAGCGGGTATCTGGGTCTTTACCGTTCGACCGATTCAGGCCTGAATTTCACAACCCGCTCAACTACTCCCAACATCCTCGACTGGTCATGCGACGGCTCCGGCACAGGTGGCCAGGCATGGTATGACCTCGCTCTGGCAGTAAGTCCCACCAATGCCGAAACGGTTTATGCAGGTGGAGTGAATGTCTGGAAATCGGCAAACGGCGGAACCACGTGGGTCATAAACTCACATTGGTATGGCGGATGCAGCGTTCCCCCGGTACATGCCGACTGTCATTATCTCGCTTTCTCCCCTGTGAACGGAAACCTTTACGCCTGTAACGACGGTGGACTTTTCGGCACAGCCAATGCCGGAACCACATGGCCCTACTATACCGAAACCATGACCATTGGCCAGATCTACAAGCTTGGTGTGGCCCAGACAGTAAAAGATAAGGTCATCAACGGTTTCCAGGACAACGGCACATATACATATACTGCCACAGGCTGGCTGGCCACGGGCGGAGGCGACGGCATGGAATGTGCCATTGATTATACTAATGCCGCTTACACTTACTACACAATCTATTATGGAGATATTTATCGTAGAACAAACAATGCCAGTGAAGTTCACGTTGCCGGAAACGGAGTGAACGGAATCACCGAAAGCGGAGCCTGGGTTACACCTTTTATCTTAAGCAAGTCATACCACCGCAGGATGTTTGCCGGATACAAAAACATATGGAGAGCCAGCAATGTACTCCCCGGGGGAAGCATTCATTTTGATAAAATATCCGACAACCTGGCCGGAAGTAACGGCAGCGATCTGGCCGTGCTTGAGAACTCAGCTGCCGACAGCAATATTCTTTATGCAGCCCGCTCAGACAGTAAGCTTTTCCGCTCCGATAACTGCCTCAATGCCTCCCCGGTTTGGACCGACCTGAGCAGTTTTCTGCCCGCCGCTGTAACTGCAACATCCCTTGCTGCCCATCCAACAGATCCGAACATCGTGTACATGACTTTTGGCACTAAAGTATATAAATCGACGACCAAAGGAACAAGCTGGACCGATATCACAGGAAACCTGCCCGGGGTTCATATAAGTTCCATCGTTTATTATAAAAATGCAGACGAAGGCCTTTACGTTGGAACCGATGCCGGCGTCTACTACAAGGATACGTTCACTACCGGATGGATTTCTTTCAGCGATGGCCTTCCCGCTAACGGAAGGATCACAGAACTTGAAATTTATTACGACAATGACTCCGTCTCGCAGGATGCAATCAACGCATGTTCATACGGAAGAGGCTTATGGGGCTCCGATTTATACCATGCGCCGGTCACAGCCAATTTCTCGGCAAACCACACAACAATTCCCACGGGTTGTTCAATCAATTTTACAGACCTCTCTTCAGGTGTACCTGCTTTTTGGGACTGGACTTTACAAGGCGCCACACCGAACAGCTCAATCCAGAAAAACCCCTCGGGCATCACCTACAACTCACCTGGAGTTTATCCGGTAAAACTCAAATGCTGGAATGAATTCTCCCAGGACAGCCTGACAATGAGCGGATATATTACCGTTAGCGGCACACTGCTTCCGGCAATTGACTTCACCGCCAACAGACAGGCCCTTTGCCTGGGTGATACCGTGCAGTTCACCGATCTGACCCAGAACTGCCCGAATGAATGGGCATGGCAGTTCACACCAGATGCCGTTAGTTATGTGAATGGTACCAGCAGCAGCAGTGAAAACCCGACAGTAGTATTTGATAATCCGGGCCCCTATGATGTCAAACTTTCGGCTGCCAACAGTGTAGGTCAAAGTTCCGTTACCAAAACATCATATATCGTTAACGGCGGGTATAACACCCCGTTCATGGAGAACTTCAGCGGAGGATTCAGCCAGCATTACTGGACCGTTGTGAATCCCGAAGGAGATATGAGCTGGGATACCATTTCAGTTGCAGGTGCAGCTCCAGGAGCTAAAGCGGCCTGGATGAATTTCTACAATTATACTACGGTAAACAAACGAGATCAGCTCATCAGTCCGCCATTTATGATGCCTCCCACTCCACCCCTTGTCCTCACCTTCAGGCATGCCTATGCACAACGGGTACCTATAAAGGATTCCCTCATCATAAAGATATCAGAAGACTGCGGACAAACCTGGACCCGAATCTGGGCTATGGGGCCTGATGGCACACCTTTAACTTTTGTCACTGCAGCTCCCACAAACAATGCTTTCGTTCCTCAGAGTTCCATGGACTGGTGCGGAGGGTCTTACGGAGTTGCCTGTTACGAGATCGATCTTCAGAATTATGTAGGAAAGTCGAATGTAAAGCTGATGTTCGAGTCGTTTAACAGAAACGGGAACAATCTCTATCTTACCGATATCACTCTGCAGGGCGAGGTTGGCATAGCCGACCATACGCTGAACCTCGATGGGATTGTAATCTACCCTAATCCGTCAGGCGGCTTATTCACCATCGAATGTAAACAATGCACTGAAGCCCAGTATCTTACCGTAATTTCAGGGGAAGGCATAGGAGTATTCACTAAAAACATCTCCGAAAGCAAACAGTCCATGAAAGAGACTATCGACCTCAGAAACCTTGCAAAAGGGGTTTATTTTATCCGCCTTACCGGAAACAATAGCACCAGGGTGGGAAAATTGCTTATTAATTAGCAAGGCTTTGAATTAAACATTCCCCTGGCCCGGAACATGATTCTGTTTTACAGCAATACAATAGAAGGTAACCTCATCCGACTCGGTGAAGACGAGTCGAGGCACTGCCTGAAAGTTATGAGGCTGGGGAAGAATGACTCCATTCATGTAACTGACGGGAAGGGAAATCTGTACGAAGCCGAAATCACAGATGTCGGTTCACTGAAAGTCACGGCCAGGATCACAAAAACTACTCAGAGCCCTGTAAGCCGCGGTTTCAGGCTTCATGTAGCTATTGCGCCCACAAAAAATTCAGATCGTTTTGAGTGGTTCCTCGAGAAATCGACTGAAATTGGAATTGATGAGATCACTCCGGTTTTCTGTTCTCACTCCGAAAGGAACAAAGTAAATCATGACCGGCTGAATAAAATTCTGATATCCGCAGTCAAACAATCACTTAAAATACAGCTGCCCCGTTTGAATCAAGCGCTTTCATTCAAAGAATTTATCAGTAAATCCATTCCCGGCATTAAGCTCATTGCAAGCTGTCTTAGCGGAAAAGAACTGGAAATACAGCAGGCATACACCAAAGGGCAGGAAGCAGCTGTTCTGATCGGGCCTGAAGGCGATTTCTCAGAATCCGAAATCGAATCAGCCGTAAATTCCGGATTTGTGCCGGTAAGTCTTGGAGAGAGCCGGCTGAGAACGGAAACGGCAGGGGTTTATGTAGCCGCCGTGATCAACCTGATGAACAGAAGTTAAACCGTATAATAGATTAAAGAATTTAATGAAAAAGAGTCTGATTGCACTTATTCTGCTATGTTTTCCGGTATTGTCCCTTACCTCATTTTCGCCGGCTTCATACCAGATAGCTCTTCTGAAATATAACGGAGGGGGCGATTGGTATGCCAATCCGACATCTCTGCCAAACCTGGTGAAATTTGCCAATACAAACCTCGGGACTAACATCAGCGGGGAGATTGCAACTGTTGAAGCCGGGAATCCCGAGATAATGAACTTTCCGTTTGTTCATATGACCGGGCATGGAAACGTGGTTTTTTCGGAACAGGAAGCAAAAAACCTTAGAAGATATCTGATGGCCGGTGGTTTTCTTCATATCGACGACAATTACGGTATGGATAAGTTCATACGGTTACAGCTTAAACGGGTTTTTCCTGAGCTGGAGCTCACAGAGCTTCCATTTTCATACCCTGTGTATCATCAGAAATACGATTTTCCTAACGGTTTGCCCAAGATCCATGAACATGACGGCAAGGCTCCCCAGGGGTTCGGACTGATATGGGAAGGACGTCTTGTTGTGTTTTATTCTTATGAATGTGACCTGGGTGATGGGTGGGAAGACCCAGAGGTGCATCACGACAGCGAAGCAACCAGGCTGAAGGCCCTGCAGATGGGATCTAATCTTCTGAGCTACGTTTTCACTCTCAGGTAATCCTTTTTTATTACCTTTGGTTCAATATGGGAGCATTATACGACAAACTCAGGCAGGATATCCGATTTGTTGAAGGCCTCACGGCTTGTCTTAACTGCGGAACATGTACGGCCATCTGCCCCGCCGCGGAATTCTATAACTACCAGCCCAGGAAGCTGGTCGATATTCTGCAAACCCGCGATGACGAGAAGATCCTTGAACTCCTGAAAGGTGACACCATCTGGTATTGCGGCGAATGTATGTCGTGCGTCACCAGATGCCCCAGGAACAACGCTCCCGGGCTGCTGATCACGGCACTACGCTCATTGTCTCAGGAATTGGGATATTTTGTAGAATCCGAAAAAGGCCGTCAGCAACTTGCAATCAAACGCACCGTTGGCCATTGGATACTCGAATACGGCTATTGTCTATACCCTTCCCAGATCACACCCGAAAACCATCCCGAGCAGGGGCCGATATGGGAATGGGAATTTCAAAACCTCGAAAAGGTGATGGAGCGCCTGGGTGCCAATTATCAAAAAGCAGGGCCTGGCGTTCTCAGGGCCATCCCTCAGGAAGACCTGGACGAAATAAAAAAAATCTTTGATGAAACCGGAGGTACGGCCCGCTTTGAGAAAATAGAATCGTTTTCCAGGCAAAAGGCAGAAGAGATGGGAATTCAACTCGACGATGGACTACAGAACGACTACATTAAACATATTTATACTGCTGTGAACAAGGATCATACTACCGAACCATGAAACCCGAAGGAAAACGTCTGGTATGGAATGAATACCAGAAAGAGATAGCCAACGACAACTATTTTTATGTAAGAAGCTGTGTGCGTCAGAATTTCTTTCCTGGTGCCGAAAAGACTTTCCTGCGGTACATGAAAGATATGGGCAGGAATGTGTTTGAGAATCCTTCGCATACTACATGCTCCGGAATCGGCTACCATTCTGACATTGTGCCTTTTGAAACTGCCATGACCATGGTAGCCCGGCAGTTTGCTCTGATGAGTGAAGCGGGTTACGAAAATTTTGTCACTTCATGCATTACCAGCTTTGGCCTCTATAGCGAAGTGCTTGAGACCTGGGAGCATTTTCCGGCGGTTGAAGAAAAGATAAGGGGTCACCTAAGAAATGCCACCGGCAGGGAGTTTGTTAAACCGAAGAACCTGGCCCATGCCAGTGATGTAACCTTCAAGCTCAGAAAAGACATAAGTAAGGCAGGTAAATACAGGCTGATCAACCACATCACGGGGAATTCAATCAGGGTGGTGGAACATATCGGCTGTCATTATTCGAGGATGTTTCCCAACAAAGGCGTGGGTGGTGCAGAGTACCCTTATGTACTGATAGGTATGATAGACGAATGGGGAGGCGAAGTGATTGACTACCCGGAGCGCAGGCATTGCTGCGGGTTCGGGTTCAGACAGTATCTTGTAAAAGCAAACCGCGGGTATTCGGTCTCCTCATCAAAAAAGAAATTTGATTCCATGAAACCCTATAAGCCTGAGCTGATCCTCACTAACTGTCCGGGCTGTCCGATGTTCCTCGACCGCTGGCAGTATGCCATTTCGGAAATGGAAGGCACAACCTATGGTGAGAACGGCCAGGGCATTCCGGTGATGACGTATGAGGAGCTGGCAGGGCTCATCCTTGGCTATGACCCCTGGGATCTGGGACTGCAAGTGCATCAGGTGCCGGTTGAACCACTGCTCGAGAAAATGGGAATACCTTATGATCCCGCGAAAAAATTTCTTGACATTAACGGTAATTCCATGGGCAAACCCAAACCTCCCTCGGCTATGAAATTTTATTAATATGGAACATTCTGTAATTGTAATCGGAGGAGGCGTCTCGGGGATGACAGCCGCCGGGATGCTGGCCCAGCAGGGCTTCAATGTTACTTTACTTGAAAAAGAAGCAGAGACAGGAGGCCATGCGGCCCGCTGGGACCGCCTCTTTCCAGACCGTAAGAAGGCTTCCGAGGTCCTCGATTTCATTCGCAAGGGAATGTCCCGCGTAAAGGTGATCACTGGAATTACTGTGGTAAACATCACAAGAAACGATAAGGAATTTACGGTGGTCACCCGTGGGCAGGTGGCAGATGGCGGATCTCAGATGGCAGATATCCCGCATCCTGCATCCTGCATCCTTCTTGCCACGGGCTATGAATTGTTCGAAGCCCGGAAGAAAGAGGAATATGGTTACGGTATCTACAATAACGTGATCACATCCGCCGAGCTTGAAGATAAATTTAGAAGCGGCAGTCCGATCCTGACATCCGAAGGAAAACCTCCGGCTCGTATCGGTATCGTTCATTGCGTTGGATCGAGGGATGAAAAAGTTGGTAACCTGTATTGTTCAAAGGTTTGCTGTGTTACAGGAGTAAAGCAGGCTATAGAACTGAAGGAGATGTATCCGGCTTCGGAAGTGTTTAATTTTTATATGGATCTGCGGATGTTTGATCGTCACTTTGAAGAACTCTACTATGAGGCCCAGCAGAAGTGGGGAGTAAGCTTTATCCGGGGCCGGCTTTCGGAATGTGCCGAAAATCCTGATGGCTCGATCATTGTAAAAACAGAAGATACCCTTACCGGCAAACCTCTGAAAATGACGGTTGACCTGCTGGTATTATTAACCGGGTTTGTTCCGGGCCGGGGTATGGCCTCAATTTCAGCTATGCTCGGGCTAACAACAGGAGCCGATGGCTTTACCAATTCCGCCGACAGTCACACACTGAACAATTCGACTGAAATACCAGGTATTTTTCTTGCCGGTGCTGTTAAAGGCCCGGTTTCAATCAGTGAATCCATCGCGGATGCACGTGCAGCAGCAATTCAGATTGAAGTTTATTTAAACTCAGACAAACCGGGTAATGATTGATTTCGGATATACTTTAACCAGGGACCGCCAATTTGATTACGACCGGGGCGATTTGCGCTATTACCGGCTGGTGCGGTCACTGGAACCTTCCATCGACCTGTGTATTGGATGCGGCAGCTGCAGCGCCACTTGTTCGGCCGCACAGTTTACTAATCTTAATATCAGAAAATTGCATACTGTTATTCGCAGGGGTGACACTACATCGATCAAAGCCGGACTTAGAAAATGTATGTTCTGCGGTAAATGCCAACTGGTTTGCCCCAGAGGCGTTAATCTTAGAAATCTGATTCTGGCCCTGAACCGGGCCATTGAACAACTGGGATGATTAAATTTAACCTTTTCGTACTGCCTTTCAGCTTCGGGCTTATTTATATAGTCTACAGCATCATCAGCCATTATTACAAGTGGATAAAAGCCTTGCCGGCTGTCGATAAAGTTAAACTTGTCACGGGCCTGCGTACTCCTTCAAAAATCCTGGCTTCCCTGAAAGAAATTTTTCTTGAAAGCCTGATCCACAGAAAACTCTGGAAACGCAACCCTCTGCTTGGATATATGCATATGAGCTTTGCCCTGGGCTGGTTTTTGCTCATCGTAGTAGGCAACCTGGAATCGAGAATTTATCACGGGGCCTATATCAACGCCCCGTACTATCCAATCTTTCTGAAATTCTTTATTCACGACCGTCTCGTTCTGTTCTTCGAGATTTTCTCAGTGCCGGCATTCTTTCGTTTCATCATGGACTTTCTTCTGCTGTTTGTGCTCAGCGGCCTGGTCCTTGCATTTATCAAAAGAAAGAAGTCGAGGTGGTTCGGCATGAAGACTACAACCAACCACAACCTGTTCGACAAGGTCGCATTAACCTGCCTTTGGCTGATTTTCCCCCTGAGGCTGATGGCCGAAAGTTATACGGCCGGTTATTTTAACGGCGGGGGTGGTTTTCTGACGCAAAACTTAGGCCACCTGCTTGTTTTAATAACCCCGGGCCCTGCCGTGATGATCGCTTATTTTTTCTGGTGGTCCTACTCTCTGGCGCTGGGTTTGTTCTTCATCATGATGCCCTATTCGAGGTATATGCATATCCCTTCGGAACTGCTGCTGATCGTGTTCAGGCATTGTGGAATTCAACCGAGAAGATGGGGTTCTGTTTTTTCTGATCTTGAAGCTCATTCCTGTTCCCGCTGCGGAGTTTGTATCGATGCCTGCCAGTTGAATTTTGCTGCCGGAATCAGTGATATCCAGGCTGTGTATCTCATCAGAGGACAGAGAGATCAATACATCACCGAACATATTGCTCTCACCTGCATGCTTTGCGGCCGCTGCCAGGAAGCCTGTCCGGTAGGCATCAAAATCGATTCATTAAGACTTATAAAACGCCGCGAGATCGGATCCGGCCAGATTACCGACTTCTCGTACCTCACTCAAAACCATCCCGGGTTTGCCGATGTGGTTTATTTTGCCGGTTGCATGACTCATCTCACGCCTTCTATCCATATTGCCATGGAAGGGATAATGAAGGAAGCCGGAATAAATTACCTGTTTGCCGACCGAAACGGGAGCATCTGCTGTGGCAGGCCCCTGATGCTGGCGGGCAAAGATAAACAGGCCAGTGAACTGATCGAATTCAATAAGACCCTGATACGCCAGACCAGGGCGAAACTGCTGGTGACCTCCTGCCCTATCTGTTATAAGGTTTTCAGGGAAGAGTATAACCTGCCCATCAGGATTCAGCACCATTCCCAATTCATCCTTGAACTGGTTAGAGAAGGAAAGATCGCTTTGCAAAGCCAGCATCGAAAGGTCGTTTACCACGACCCCTGTGACCTGGCCAGAGGCGGAGGCGTGTATGATGCTCCAAGGGCGCTGCTCAGTAAAATATCCGATCTTATTCCTTCTGAAAAAGAGTGCGCCGACGCCCTTTGCTGCGGCGGCAGCCTGGGCCTGATGAACGCCTCGGTTCAGGAAAAGGATATGGTAACAAGGAATGCTCTTGAGTCACTCCTTGCTAATAAACCCGATATTCTGGCCACAGCCTGCCCATTGTGTAAAAAGACTTTCTCAAAACAGTCTGAAACTGAAGTCAGGGATATAGCCGAATTGGTTTACGATGCCATTCCCGCCAGGGTATTACTTCTTAAGTGAATTCATCTGCTCTGTCAGCACCAGCAACCTGGCCTCAGCATCTGATTTTTTCTTTCTCTCCGAATCCACAACCTTCTGAGGGGCATTGCTTACAAAACTCTCGTTGCCGAGTTTTTTCATAACAGTAACAAGAAAGCCCTGCTGGTACAGCAGCTCTTCCTGCAACTTTTTAAGCTCTTCTTCCGGGTTCAAACTCTGAAGCAAGGGGATAAAACATTCGGTAGTCCCCACTATGAAGGAGTGCGAACCATCAGGTTTATCGATGGAATATTGCAGTTCATTCAGATTGCAAAGCTTAATCACCACATCATCAAAATGCCTCGTCTCTCCTGTCTTTTTTTCACTGCGGATGACGACTGTGACCGCCTCCTTCTGAGGGATATTTTTCTCTGACCTTACGGCCCTGACCGACATCACCAGTTCTCTTATAAATCCGAATTCCTGAACCAGCGTATCATCAATTTCACCTGCCTGGGGCATGCTTGAGAGCATGATCGATTCGTTACCCGAATTATGCAGAACATGGTAAATCTCTTCTGTAAGAAACGGCATGAATGGATGCATCAGCCTGATGAGTTTTTCGAAAAACGCCAGACTCGCTTCATACGATTGGCTGTCAATCGGTTGCATATAAGCCGGTTTGATCATTTCAAGGTACCAGGAGCAGAAATCATCCCAAACCAGTTTGTATACATCCCTGAGGGCTTCCGAAAGCCTGTATTTATTGAATTGCTCATCAATATCCCTGAGAGCGGAATTAAGAACCGAATCGAACCAATCCACCGAAATCTTGTTCGACTTTGGCTGTTCAAGCTCAGGATCAACCGTCCATCCCTTTACCAGCCGCATTGCATTCCACACCTTATTACAAAAATTCCTGCCCTGTTCAATCAGGCTGTCATCGTAAAGCAGGTCATTTCCAGCAGGTGAGCATAACAGCATACCGACGCGCACGGCATCGGCCCCGTATTTTCCTATCAGCTCTATTGGCTCAGGAGAATTGCCAAGTGATTTCGACATCTTCCTCCCCTGCTTGTCGCGTACTATTCCGGTAAAGTAAACATTCCTGAACGGAATCTCCTTACGGTACTCAATCCCAGCCATGATCATCCGGGCCACCCAGAAAAAGATGATCTCCGGAGCAGTAACCAGGTCGATAGTCGGGTAATAATAATTAATATCCTCATTGTTTGGATGCCTGATCCCGTCAAACACCGAAATAGGCCAAAGCCATGACGAAAACCAGGTATCCATCACGTCTTCATCCTGCCTGAGATCTTCGATCTCAGGCCGTGTCACGTGAGACGTGTTACGCGACACGATTAATCTGAAGGCTTCTTCACGTGTTTTGGCGACTACAAAACTGCCGTCGGGGAGATACCAGGCAGGTATCCGGTGGCCCCAAAGCAGCTGCCGCGAGATGCACCAGTCATTCACATTCTCAAGCCAGCGCCTGTACATGTTTTTATACTTGGCCGGATGAAAACGTACTGTGTCGTTTTCAACAACTTCAAGAGCAGGCTGGGCGAGTTCCTTCATTTTCATGAACCACTGAACCGAAATCCGGGGCTCAATCGCCTCATCCGTTCTCTCTGAATAGCCAATTTTATTAGTATATTCTTCAACTTTAACCAAATGCCCTGCTGCATCCAGGTCTTTGACAATTTTCGACCTTACTTTGAATCTGTTTTCTCCGATATATAACTGAGCTGCTTCGCTCAGGGTACCGTCGGGATTAAATGTATCGATGACCTCAAGCTTATACTTCAGTCCCAGATTGTAGTCGTTGATGTCGTGAGCAGGAGTAACTTTCAACGCCCCGGTACCGAATTCCCGGTCTACATAATCATCAAAGATCACAGGAACCTGCCGGTTGATAAGCGGGACGAGAATTTTTTTGCCTTTCAGGTGGCTGTATCGTTCATCGTCGGGATGAACGCAGATCGCTGTGTCGCCTAATATAGTTTCCGGTCTGGTAGTAGCTATTGTAATCCATTCATCCTCTCTGCCTTCAACCCGGTATCTCACATAATACAGTTTGGAATGCACTTCCTTGTAGATCACTTCCTCGTCTGAAACAGCCGTTAAGGCTTTGGGATCCCAGTTGATCATCCGTGCACCACGATATATAAGCCCTTTGTTGTACAGGTCGATAAATACATCAGTAACTGATTCATAACGGGCCTCATCCATCGTAAAACAGGTACGCTCCCAATCGCAGGAAGCACCGAGTTTCTTCAGCTGTTCAAGGATAATGCCCCCGTGTTTTTCCTTCCATTCCCAGGCATGTTTCAGAAATTCCTCCCTGCTCAGGCTTGATTTTTCAATGCCCTGCTCTTTTAATTTTGCCACCACTTTGGCTTCAGTGGCGATCGATGCATGATCAGTTCCGGGAACCCAGCATGCATTCTTTCCAAGCATGCGGGCACGACGCACCAGGATATCCTGAATTGTGTTATTCAGCATATGCCCCATATGTAAAACTCCCGTCACATTAGGCGGAGGAATTACGATGCAATAAGCTTCCCGGCTATCGGGAACCGACCTGAACATCCGGTTCTCCATCCAGAATTTATACCATTTTTCCTCAACGCCAGACGGGTCGTATTTTGAAGCAATTTCCATGTTTATTTTTTTTGCAGACAGGGCGCAAAGGTAGGAAAAATAGGGAAGCGGAATCCTAATACAGCCTGCTTCGTTTCACCAGGTATGGCAGCAGCACATGGTCAAATGAAGAGTTTATATCGGCCTCGACCAGGTCTATTTTGTACTGACCGCAACGGAGGACAAGGTCTTTTCTGAACTTTTCGATCCCTGAAAGATATTGCTGCCGTACTTCATCAGGAAAAAGTTTGACTTCCTGGCCTGATTCCATGTCAATGAATTTATAGGGGCGGTTCTCATAATCAAAACCAAGCTCTTTCTTCTTATCCACTACATGAAAAAGAACCACTTCGTGCTTGTTGTGCTTCAGATGCTGTAAGGCCGAAAACATGTCCTCCTGATCATCAGTATTCTCAAACATATCGCTGAAGATCAAAACCAGCGACCTCCTGTGAATCCTTTCGGCCAGCTCATGGATCACCTGCGACAGAGTAGTTTTTTTGCGGGTCTCGGGAGAGATGGGATGGAGCAATTTTTCGAGTACCTGATAAAGGTATTTATAATGGACCGAATTCGATTTACACTGAGTATGAAGTTCAACAGTATCGGAAAACAGGCTGATGCCCGAAGCATCCCTCTGTTTTTTCAGCAGGAAAAGTAATGCCGCTGTTAGATAAACAGAGAAGGTGATCTTGTTTGGGTGATGAATATCCGGCCTGGCAATAACCGGATAGTACATTGAAGAAGAGTTGTCGATAAATATCTGGCATCTCAGGTTTGTTTCTTCTTCAAAACGCTTCACGTATAAGCGGTCGCTGCGTCCGAACAGCTTCCAGTCGATATTCCTGATAGACTCCCCTGTATTGTATAGCCTGTGCTCCGCGAATTCAACAGAAAACCCGTGAAAAGGACTTTTATGAAGACCGGTGATAAAACCTTCAACGACCTGTCTGGCAAGGAGTTCAAGCGAGGAGTACTGTTCGAAGTGAGAATGGTCGAGAAGAGGCATGATTAAATGGTGAAATGGTGAAATGGTGAAATGGTGAAATGGTGAAATGGTGAAATGGTGAAATGGTGAAATGGTGAAATGGTGAAATGGTGAAATGGTGAAATGGTGAAATGGTGAAATGGTGAAATGGTGAAATGGT